>OOCE01000058.1_pt1 | contig 35546 bp, 33 predicted proteins | sample 1671421 | NCBI WGS metagenome assembly OOCE01 (sample SAMN06348155, study PRJEB24527) | human gut metagenome | biome: human gut; feature: ankylosing spondylitis patient; material: feces | host: Homo sapiens | place: China | collected 2015-10 | reverse complement strand
TGCAGGCTGCCACGCCGGGACATGTTCGGTTTTTTGCGGGGGCGTTTTGATTTTCGGTCAGAACGTCTCCGCTTTTTTTTCACCTGCCGATCGAAAAGAGATCTCCCCGGGAGTTTGTCCGGGCCATAGCGGGCAAACTGTGCCCCGGGGAGCGATGGAGGATTTTTGCAATGAAACAGCCTTTTTGCACGCCAGCCCAGGCCCTGCGCCGGGTGCTGGATGCTGCTGCGGCTCTCCCGGTGCCTGCCACGGAGCGGGTGCCGCTGGATGATGCCTGTGGGCGGATCGCAGCCCGGGACCTGTGTGCCCGGATGGATCAGCCCCCTTTTGACCGGAGCCCTCTGGATGGCTATTCCCTTCACAGTGCCGACACGGCCGGGGCGGGGGAGAAGACCCCTGCCACCCTGCCGGTGGTGATGAAGCTCTACGCCGGGGATGCCCCCGCCGCTGCCCTGCCTGCCGGGTGTGCCGCCCGCATTATGACCGGCGCACCCCTGCCCCCCGGCGCGGACTGCGTTCTGATGCAGGAGCTGACCGATGGCGGGGAGGAGCAGGTGCGCATTTACGCACAGCTCCAGCCCAACGCCAATGTGGTGTTCCGGGGTGAGGACATCGCCGCCGGTGCCCCCATTGCCGCCGCCGGAACTGTGCTGACCCCGGCGCACATCGGTGTGCTGGCCGGTCAGGGCATCCCGGATGCCGAGGTCTTCCGCCCCCTGACCGTGGGCGTGCTTGCCACTGGCAGTGAGCTGCTGGAAGCGGGCGAGGCCTGGGCTCCCGGCAAGATCTACGATGCCAACGGGATCCAGAATGCCGCCCGCCTGCGGCAGCTGGGCTTTGCCGTGGAGCGCACCCACTGCTCGGATGACCCGGAGGAGATCGCCGCCCGGATGAAAGAACTGCTTACCCGGTGTGATGCGGTGATCACCAGCGGCGGTGTTTCGGTGGGGCAGAAGGATTACCTGCCCACGGTGCTGGAAATGCTGCACGCGGAGCCTGTTTTTACCGGGGTGGCCCAGAAGCCCGGCAGCCCCATGATCGCCGCGCAGGTGGGGGAAAAGCTGGTGTTCTGCCTGTCCGGCAATCCCTTTGCCGCTGCTGCCACGCTGGAGCAGTATGCCGTTCCGGCCCTGCTGCGGGCCGCAGGGCGGCGGGAAGAGGACTGCATCCCGGTGCACACCCGGGGCAGGCTGACCACCGGCTTTTCCAAGCCCAGCAAGGGAACCCGCTTTCTGCGGGCCAGAGCGCTGGGAGGCCTGGTGGAGATCCCTGGCGAGGGCAACGCGGAGGCGCATTCCTCGGGCAGTCTGTCGGCCATGATGGGCTGCAACTGCCTGGTGGAGCTGCCTGCGGGCAGCGGCCCGGTGGCTCCGGGCGAAGAAGTGGAGGTACTGAACTTTGTACAGTGAAAAGAAACAGGCGCTTGCTGCCGAGCTGAGCCTGAAACGCCCGGCTGTGCTGGCCGTGAGCGGTGCGCACAACAGCGGCAAAACGACTTTGTTGGAAAAACTCATCCCCCTGCTGCGGGCACGGGGCCTGAAGGTGGGTGTCATCAAGCATGACGGCCACGATTTCACCCCCGACGTGCCGGGCACCGACAGCTTCCGCCTGCGGGAGGCCGGGGCCGAGGGCGTGGCGGTCTTTTCTGGCAGCCGCTACCTGCTGACGGAGGAATTCCGCCTGAACGAGCAGGATCTGCTGGCCCTGTTTGAGCGCCACGGCTATGATCTGGTGCTGATGGAGGGCTTCAAGGAGAGCGGCTGGCCCAAGATCGAGGTGGTGCGCAAGGCTGTCTCGGAGGAGCCTGTCTCCTTTGAGCCGCTGGCCATCGTGGGGGATGTTCCGGGCGCGGATTTTGCGCTGGACGAGCCCGCAGCGCTGGCCGACTGGATCGCTGCACAGATGCCTGCATTGTAACAGGGGGAGGAAGAAACCATGAAACTGATCCGTACCGAAGACGCGGCAGGGCAGGTGCTCTGCCACGATATCACCCAGATCATCCCGGGTGAGTTCAAGGGGGCCCGCTTCAAAAAGGGCCACATCATTCAGCCCGAGGATATTCCGGTGCTGCTGAGCATCGGCAAGGAAAACCTCTATGTCTGGGAGAAAAAGCCCGGCATCATCCACGAGGACGAAGCTGCCGCCCTGCTCTACAAGGCCGCCGCCGGTCAGAATATCCACGGCACCGAGCCCCGGGAGGGCAAGATCGAACTGATCGCCGACTGCGACGGTTTGCTCAAGATCGACCGCAGGGCCCTGCTGGCAGTGAACAGCACCCCCCAGATGATGATCGCCACGATCCACGGCGACCTGCCTGTGAAAAAGGGAGCCAAGCTGGCTGGTACCCGCATCATCCCGCTGGTCATTGAGCAGGAGAAGATGGAGGCCATGCAGGCTGCTGCCGGGCCGAAGCCCATCCTGAACGTGCTGCCCTTCCACCAGAAGAAGTTTGCCGTTATCAACACCGGCAGCGAGGTGTTCAAGGGCCGTATTGAGGACAAGTTTACTCCCATCCTCGAGCAAAAGCTGGCGGTGTATGGCTGTGAGATGACCTTCCACAAGGTCTGCGACGATGACCCGGCGGGCATCACGGCCGCCATTCTGGAAGCAAAGGCCGCAGGCTGTGAGCTGATCTTTACCACCGGCGGCATGAGCGTGGACCCGGACGACCGCACCCCGCTGGCCATCAGGAACACCGGGGCCGAGATCGTTACCTACGGCGCGCCGGTGCTGCCCGGTGCCATGTTCCTGGTCAGCTATCTGGACGGTGTGCCGGTCTGCGGTCTGCCCGGCTGTGTGATGTACGCCAAGCGCACCATTTTTGACCTGTTGCTGCCCCGCCTGCTGGCCGATGACCCCATCACCGCCGAGGATATCGCCCGTCTGGGCGAGGGCGGCCTCTGCCTGGGCTGCGCCGAGTGCCACTGGCCCAATTGCGGCTTCGGACACTGCTGAAACCCTCTCAGCCAAAGCCTTTCGGCTTTGCCAGCTCCCCCGAAGGGGGAGCTTAACTAAGGTGAAAAAATATGAGTGAAAATAATCTGACCCATTTTGATGCCGCCGGAAACGCCGTGATGGTGGACGTGAGCGAAAAGCCAGTCACGGCCCGGGAGGCCACGGCCCACGGTATCATTACCATGAATGCGGAAGCCTTTGCCGCTGTGGAAAGCGGTACCGTGAAAAAAGGCGATGTGCTGGGCGTGGCCCGGGTGGCCGGCATCATGGCCACCAAGCGCACCAGCGAGCTGATCCCCCTGTGCCACCCGCTGCCGCTGACCAAGGTGCAGATCGAGTTTGACCTGCTGCCCGAGCGCCGGGCTGTGGAAGCGCGCTGCACGGTCAAGACCAGCGGCGTGACCGGCGTGGAGATGGAGGCCCTGACCGGCGTTTCCACCGCCCTGCTCACCATCTATGACATGTGCAAGGCCGTGGATAAGGGCATGGAGCTGGGCGAGATCCATCTGGTGGAAAAGACCGGCGGCAAGAGCGGACATTATATCCGGGCGGAGGGCGGCTATGTTTGATTCCAAGGGCCGCAATATCCATTATCTCCGCCTTTCCGTGACCGACCTGTGCAACCTGCGCTGCCGCTACTGTATGCCGGATGGCGTGGACAAGCTGGAACGGGAGGATATCCTGACCTACGAGGAATTCCTGCGCCTCGCCGCTTTGTTTGCCCGGTGCGGGGTGGATACCGTGCGGGTCACCGGCGGCGAACCGCTGGTGCGCAAGGGCGTGGAGCAGCTGGTCAAGGGGCTGAAAGCCATCCCCGGCATCCGGAAGGTCACCATGACCACCAATGCCGTCCTGTTGGAACAGCAGCTGCCCGCCCTGCTGGAGGCCGGGCTGGACAGTGTGAACATCAGTCTGGATACGCTGGACCCCGCCCTATTTGCAAAGATCACAGCCCGGGATGAATTTGCCGCCGTGCAGGCGGGCATCCATGCCGCGCTGGAAAGCGGCATCCCGGTCAAGCTGAACTGCGTGCCCCAGGTGGGCGTAAACGAGGGCGAGCTGGAAGCGCTGGCCGCTCTGGCACAGGACAAACCCCTGCAGGTGCGGTTCATCGAGATGATGCCCATCGGCTACGGGGCGGCCATGCCCTGTATCTCCGGCCCGGAGCTGCTGGCCCGCTTCCGCAGGCGCTGGCCGGAGCTGGCCCCGCTGCCCGGGGCGGCGTGTGCCGCGCTGGGCGACGGCCCGGCGGTCTATTACACTGTGCCGGCCTGGAAAGGGGACATCGGCTTCATTGCCGCTGTCCACGGCAAGTTCTGCGCCTCCTGCAACCGGGTGCGGCTGACCAGTCAGGGCTTTCTGCGCCCCTGCCTTGCCAGTGAGGCCGGATGTGACCTGAAAGCCTTGCTGCGCAGTGGCGCGTCTGACGAAGAGCTGCTGACTGCCATCCGTACCACCATCTGGGAAAAGCCCCAGGAACATCATTTTGAATTGAAACAGGACATCCCCGCGACCCGGGGCATGTACCGAATTGGAGGATAAATTTATGGGAAAACTTCTGGCGATCTGCACCAGCCCCCAGCGGGGCACGGTCAAGACCGAAGTGGAAAGCGCACGCCTGACTCCGGAATGGGGCATTGAGACCGATGCCCACGGCGGGAACTGGCACCGTCAGGTCAGCCTGCTGAGTGCCGAAAAGATCGAGAACTTCCGCAAGAAGATCTGGGTGGACTACGGTGCCTTTGGCGAGAATCTGGTGGTGGAGGGCTACGATTTCCGCAATCTGCCCGTGACCAGCCGCTTTGCCATCGGGGATGTGGTACTGGAAATGACTCAGATCGGCAAAGAGTGCCACAACGACTGCGTCATCAAGCAGAAGACCGGCGAGTGCATCATGCCCCGGGAGGGTGTGTTTGCCCGGGTGCTGCAGGGCGGCGAGATCCACGTGGGGGACGAGGTGACCCTGCTGCCCCCGCCGGAAAACCCGCCCCTGCGCGCTGCCGTCATCACCCTTTCCGACAAGGGCAGCCGTGGTGAGCGGGAGGACAAGAGCGGCCCCCTGATCGTGGAGATGCTCACCGCAGCAGGCTATCAGGTGGAGGAGACCATGATCCTGCCCGATGAGGCAAAGGCCCTGAAAGCACAGCTCATCCGGCTGGCCGATGGCCGTCAGGTCAACCTGATCCTGACCACCGGCGGCACCGGCTTTGCCCCCCGGGATATCACCCCGGAAGCCACCTATGCCGTAGCGGACCGCAACGCCCCCGGCATTGCTGAGGCCATGCGTTACCACAGCCTGAGCATCACCCCGCGCGGGATGCTCAGCCGCGCCGCCAGTGTGCTGCGGGGCAAGACCCTCATCGTCAACCTGCCCGGCAGCCCCAAGGCCGTGAAGGAGAATCTGGAGTACATCCTGCCCAGCCTGGAGCACGGGGTGCGCATTGCCGCCGGGCTGGACGGAGAGTGCGCCCGCAAATAAGTCTGTTTCACCGCCGCGGCGCTGCTTTTGGTGCCGGACGTGAAAATAAAAGTATAACAAATACCCATTGTAAGGAGCAAGACTATGAAAACCATGATCTCCCGCCGCGGCTTCCTGTGCGCTGCCGGGATCGCATCCGCATCTGCTGTTCTGGCCGCCTGCGGCGGCTCCTCCAGCAGCACTGCATCTTCCACTGCATCCTCCGCTGCCGCCTCCTCTGAGGCTGCCTCCGGCGAGAGCGTGGAGCTGATCGTTTTTGCTGCTGCCTCCCTGACCGAGACCCTGAACGCCATTGCCGAGACCTACTCTGCAGAGAACCCCGGCGTGACCTTCAGCTTCAACTTTGACTCTTCCGGAACCCTCAAGACCCAGATCCAGGAGGGTGCGGACTGCGACCTGTTCATCTCCGCCGGTCAGAAGCAGATGAACCAGCTGGACAGCACCGCTTCCGCTGAGGGGAACACCGAGGGCCTGGACTTTGTGGATGCCGAAAGCCGTGTGGATCTGCTGGAGAACAAGGTCGTGCTCTGTGTGCCTGAGGGCAGCAACAAGGGGATTGACAGCTTCGACAGCCTGGCTGAGCACCTGAAGGCAGAGGATATCCTGTTCTGCATGGGCAACAGCGATGTGCCCGTGGGTCAGTACACCCAGAAGATCCTGGCTTACTATGATCTGGATGAGGCAGCTCTGGCTGCTGCCGGTGTCATCACCTACGGTTCCAACGTCAAGGAAGTCACCACCCAGGTCAGCGAGGCCAGCGTGGATGCCGGTGTCGTTTACTGCACCGATGCGTACAGCGCCGGTCTGACCCCCGTGGACGAGGCTACCAAGGAAATGTGCGGCCAGGTCATCTACCCCGCCGCTGTGATGAAGAACGCCCTCCATGCCGAGGCTGCCAAGGAGTTTCTGGCTTACCTGCGCACCGATAAGGCTGCGACCGTGTTCGAGAGCGTCGGCTTCACCGCACTGTAAGCATCCGCTGGGGGGAAGGTATGGACTGGTATCCCTTATGGAACAGCCTGCGCATTGCGTTGATCAGCTGCGCGGCGGTGTTCTTTTTAGGCATCTTTGCGGCCTACTACATTGCAAAGCTCCCGCGCGTGCTCAAAGGCGTGCTGGATGTGGTACTTACCCTGCCCATGGTGCTGCCGCCCACGGTCGTGGGATATTTCCTGCTGCTGCTGTTCGGCGCAAAAAGGCCGCTGGGCATCTTTTTCATGGAACATTTCGGCGTGAAGCTGGTGATGAACTGGTACAGCGCCATCTTTGCTTCCATCGTGGTGGCCTTTCCGCTGATGTACCGCACGGCCCGCGGTGCCTTTGAGAGTTTTGACGAAACGCTGGCCTGGTCGGCACAGACGCTGGGACTTTCCAACACCTGGATCTTCTGGCGGGTGCGGATGCCCTGCTGCCGTCAGGGCATTCTGGCCGGTACGGTGCTGGCCTTTGCCCGTGCGCTGGGCGAATATGGTGCCACCAGCATGATCGCAGGCTACACGCCGGGCAAGACGGCCACCATTGCAACCACGGTCTACCAGCTCTGGCGCACCAACGATGAGGCCGGGGCCATGCAATGGGTGCTGGTGGATATCGTCATCTCGGCAGTGGTGCTGCTGGCAGTGAACCTGCTGGAACGCAGGCAGAAGCAGGGAGGAAAGCACACATGAGCCTGGAAGTAAATGTGACCAAGCGGTTTGATGGTTTTACCCTCCACGCTGCGTTCACGGCAGGGGACACTGCCACCGCCCTTCTGGGCGCGTCCGGCTGCGGCAAAAGCATGACCCTGCGCTGCATTGCAGGCATCGTCCGGCCGGACGAGGGGCGCATCGTGCTGGATGGCCGGGTGCTGTTCGACAGCGCTCAGGGCATCGACCTGCCGCCCCAGCAGCGCAATGTGGGGCTGCTGTTCCAGAACTACGCCCTGTTCCCCAACATGACCGTGGAACAGAATATCCTCTGCGCCCTGAAAAAGGAAAAAGACCCTGCCGCCCGCAGGGCCGCCTGTGCCGAGGCATTGCGGGCCATGCGGCTGGAAGAACTGGCCAAGCGCCTGCCCGGCGCGCTTTCGGGCGGGCAGCAGCAGCGTGCCGCCCTGGCCCGCATCCTGGCGGCCAAACCCCGCATCCTGATGCTGGACGAGCCATTCAGTGCGCTGGACAGCTATCTGCGCGAGGAGGTGGAGGGGGAAGTGGGCAGCCTGCTGGCCGGGTTTGCGGGCACGGCCCTGCTGGTGACCCACAACCGGGACGAGGCCTACCGCCTGTGCAGGGAGATGATCGTGATGGACAGCGGCGAGGTGCTCCGGGCGGGCACGACCAAGGAGGTCTTTGCCGACCCCCGCACCCGTGCCGCCGCCCGCCTGACCGGCTGCAAGAACGTTCTGCCCTGCACCCGGGTGGGGGAGCATACCGTTCATCTGGCGGGCTGGGAACAGCCGCTGACCGTGGCTCTGCCGGTGCCCGAGGGCTGCTGTGCCGTGGGCATTCGCGCCCATGATTTTGCACCCTGCGCTCCCGGCACCCCCAACAGCCTGCCGGTGCAGGCTGTCACCACCAGTGAGAACCCCTTTGACTGGAACATGATCTTCACCCTGCCCGGCGGTGAGGCCCGCCTGTGGTGGAAGGTGTCCAAGGAGACAATGGCGGCCCCGCCGCCAAAAGCACCCGCCTGCCTTGCTGCCGCCCCGGAAAATATCATGCCGCTGGTCTGAGGCAAAAGAATCGTTCTCTCCCTGCTCCCGAAACAGAAATACGGAGCAGGGAGAATTTTTTTGAAAAAAGTACTTGACTTTATCAAGTAATGTGATTATACTAGACCTTGTCAAGTAAAGGAGATGCAAAGAGTGATCCAATCGACCATATCCTTCTACGCGATGGAGTTTTACAAGCAGTTCGCAGCCTACACCACCCAGCAGCTGCAGGAGTTTGGCCTGAGCTTTGGCATGATGTATTTTGTGATCTACGTGGGCAAACATCCCGGCTGCACCCCGGCTGAGATGACCAAAAACCTGCACCTGGACTGGGGCCACTGCCAGCGCAGCGTGATCAAGCTGGTGGAAGATGGCTTTATGACCCGGGAAAAGCAGGGCCGCAGTTATCATTTGGGGCTGACCCCGGCGGGTGAGAGAGCATTCCGGACCTGCCACCAGGTATTTTTTGATTGGGATGCACAAAATTTGAGCGGGCTGACCGAAGAGGAACAGCACCAGCTCCTGAGCTTGCTGCAAAAGGCAGCACGGACGAGAAAAGAGAGTGTGTAACATGTACGACACCATCCTGAGCCCCATTGATTACGGTGGAATGCAGCTGAAGAACCGCATCATCTTTGCCCCCACCACCTTCGGCCTTTCGGACGAGGAATATCTGGCAGAGATGGAGCGGCTGGCCAAGGGCGGCTGCGCCATGATCATCATCGGCGACGTGCCGGTGGCTAAGAGCCGGTTCGAGAAGTCCCTGTTTGACAAAAAGGGCTTTGCCTTCTATCAGCAGATCTGCGAGACTGCCCACAAGTACGGATGCAAGGTCTGCGCCCAGCTCCACCAGACCGATACCGACATGATGTCCATCATCAAGTGCATCCCGGGGATGCTGATGAAAAAGATCACCCCCGACCAGCTGCGGGAGCGGATGAACGATGCCGTGGGCCCCTACATCACCAAGATGTCCCAGAAAAAGATCCATCAGATCATCGCGGGCTTTGGCAAGGCTGCTGTGCTGGCAAAGCAGGCGGGCTTTGACATGGTGCAGGTGCACGGCGACCGGATGTGCGGCAGCTTCTCTTCCGCCATCTTCAACCACCGCACCGATGAATACGGCGGCAGTGCCGAGCGCCGCGCCCGCTTTGCCGTGGAAGCTGTCAAGGCAGTGCACGCCGCTGTGCCCGGCATGGCCATTGACTACAAGCTGGCTGTCCGGCAGGAGAACCCCCATTACGGCAACGCCGGTGTGGTGGAGGAGGAACTGGCCGTGTTCGTGCCCCTGCTGGTGCAGGCAGGCGTGACCAGCTTCCATGTGACGCTGGCCAACCACTCTGCGCTGGAAAACACCATCCCGCCGGCCAGCCACCCCGAGTTCAAGGAGACCGGCTGCTTCCTCAAGTTCTGCGATGAGGTGCGCCGGTATACCAGCGTGCCGCTCTGCGGTGTGGGCGGCCTGAACGACCCCGATTTTGTGGAGCAGCAGCTTGCCAGCGGCCGCATCCAGTGCGCGGCAATGTGCCGCCAGCTGCTGGCCGACCCCAACTGGGTCAACAAACTGCAGAGCGGCAATGCGGCAAAGATCCACCGCTGTGTCCGCTGCAACAAGAAGTGCCTGGGCGGCCTGATCGCCCATCAGGGCACCCGCTGTATCTATGATGCCCTGAACGCAAAAGAACAGGGAAGCATCTGATATCAAAGAGAACAAAGGAGAATGACCATGAGCTACGCCATCGTTTTCAGCAGCAAGACCGGCAACACCCGCCTGCTGGCCGACACCCTTCGCGCAAGCTTGCCCCAGAATGAGTGCACCTACTTCGGAGCACCGGCCCCGGAGGCACTGGAGGCTGAGACCCTTTACATCGGCTTCTGGACGGACAAGGGCCATGCCGATGACACCCTCACCGCCTTTTTGCAGACCCTGAAGGGGAAGCGGGTCTTTTTGTTCGGCACCGCAGGCTTTGGCGGCAGTGCGGAATATTTCGAGCAGATCCTGGCAGCGGTGCAGAAATCGCTGGATGAGAGCAACACGGTCATTGGAACTTATATGTGCCAGGGCAAGATGCCCATGACCGTGCGCCAGCAGTACGAAAAGATGCTGCAGCAGCCCAACCATGCGCCCAACCTCGAGATGCTGATCGAGAATTTTGACAAGGCGCTGGCTCACCCGGATGCCGCAGACCTCGACCAGCTGCGCAAAAAGGCGGCAGAGGTGCAGGCATAACGGAAGAACGCTTCAAAAAAGCAGATTTTTTGAGAAGGCTGCTCCAAAACAGTTGACAGGTTCTGCCCGATGTGGTAGGATAATGTCGAGGAAATGGGAACAGTTCCTCAAGGTGAATTGAATATTCTCGGCAAAGCAGTCGAAAGGCTGTGACGCAAAGCTACAGGGCCTGTAAAATGGCAGCCAGCTGCTTCTCAAAGAAATCTTTCTTTGGGCGACCTGCTTAGAATTTCTAGGTGTTGTTTTGCTGAGTGTATTGCAGAACAACACCTTTTTTCGTTCTCAAATTTCTTCCCAAAAGAAGAAAGGCACGCAAAACTGAATATCCTCGGCAAAGCAGTCGAAAGGCTGTGACGCAAAGCTATAGGGCCTGTAAAATGGCAGCCAGTTGCTTCTCATCACCTGAGGGTCTCCACAGCGGAGATTGGGTGTTGAGTGACCTTCATCTGAAGCATCAGGTGTCGATTGCCGAGTATACCAGCAATCGACACCTTTTTTCATGGGGCAACACAAAAGAGGTTCAACACCATGCGTAACGCTTCGATGAAAGTCCTGAAGAATCTGGTCTGCTGCGCCGCATTCATCTGCCTGATGTTTGTTCTGGCAATGCCCGCACACGCAGCTTCCAAGGCCGATGAGCTGCTGCAGCTCGTCAACGCAGAGCGTGCACAGGCCGGTGTGGCTCCTCTGAGCATGGGCAGCAGCGCACTGAATGCTGCCGCACAGGCTCGTGCAGAAGAACTTACCGTCAATTACTCCTACAACCGCCCCAATGGCAGCCGTGAGTTCACCATCCTGCCGGAGTACGGTGTGGACGATGTTTCCGTTGGCGAGAACTACTGGGCAGCTGCTGAGGATGCTTCGGACGTGGTCGCCGCCTGGAATCGCTACGATTTCTTCAAGGAGCGGATGCTGGACAAGGATGCCACCTCCGTTGGCATTGGCTACTACGAGGGCGGCGAGTACGGCAATTACTGGGTGATGATCTTCACCTACGCCCGCGGCACCAGTGAGAACGGTTTCGCACAGGAAGTGCTGGCGCTGGTCAACGCTGAGCGCGCAAAGGAAAATCTGGCACCTCTGGCCATGGGCGATGCCAAGCTGCAGGCCGCCGCCGATGAGCGCGCAAAGGAAGTGGCAAAGGTCGCTTCCCACACCCGCCCCGATGGCACCAACTGCTTCACCGTGCTGAAGGAGTACGGCGTGTCTGATACCGCCACCGGCGAGAATGCCGCCTGGGGCGAGACCACGCCCGAAAAAGTCGTTGCAGACTGGATGGCTTCGGAAGGCCACCGTGTCAATATCATGGACCCCGCCGCCAAGTATATGTGCCTTGGCTACAACTACGATGCCAATTCTCAGTGGGGCCACAACTGGATCCAGATCTTCGCAAAGTAAGCGGATGATTTCCATTGAGTGTTGTACGATGAAATAAAACAGAGCAAAAAGAGATGCACCCCGCCTTCCTGAAACCGGTTCAGGGAGCTGGGTGCATCTCTTTTGTTTTTTTTTTATTCTGCTGCCATCTCGGCTGCATCCTCGGGGCTGAAATCGCCCAGGGGCAGGATGAGCCGGCCCAGCGTCTCCTGCGGCAGGGCGGCAAGCCGGGCACTCTCGTCCGCAATTTCGGCAGGGCAGAGGACGTGCACGCCGTCTGCACCGGTCTCTACCCGGGCGCGGTGGCCGGTGGCAATGTACTGGATGCCCAGCCGGTCAGCCGCCGCCAGCAGGGCAGGGAAGCGCAGGTCGGCCGGGGCAGCAGTCTCCTCAGCCAGCTGGCTGGCCAGTTCGCTGGCATTCAGGGTGATGCACTCGATGCCCAGAGCCTTGGCGGCTTCCTTGGCGGCATCCACAACGGGGTCATCGGTGCACAGACGCACCACGGCGCCCATCACCGCAAAGCCCTGCTGCTGTAAAATGCGGACAGCTGCTTTGCAGCCCGTGCCGCCGCACAGGCCCACCAGCACCTTGTCCTGCTGTTCATAGGTATCGAACCCGCTGCCGGGCAGAAATGTATCGCTCATCGTCCCTGTCTCCCTCCGTGTGCCTGACTTTGTGCCACGGCCAGCTGGTCGCAGCGCTCGTTTTCCGGGTGGCCTGCATGGCCCTTGACCCAGACATAAGTGATCTTGTGCCGGGCTTCCTGCTCCAATGCCTGTTCCCACAGGTCGGGGTTCAGGGCAGGGGAGCCGTCGGACTTTTTCCAGCCCCGGCGCTTCCAGCCCCTGGCCCAGCCTTTTTCCAGCCCGTTGATGACGTACTGGCTGTCGGAGCACAGCCGCACCTCGCAGGGCTCCTTGAGCTGGCGCAGCGCCTCGATGAAGGCCGTCAGCTCCATCCGGTTGTTGGTGGTGGAGGCGTCGCCGCCGCTGAGCTCCTTTTCGTAGACCTTGCCGTTAAAGCGGTAGCGCAGCACCGCGCCCCAGCCGCCGGGGCCGGGGTTGCCGCTGCACGCGCCGTCGGTGTAAACTTCGACTTGTTTCATGCGTCTCTCCTGCATCATGTTTGTAGTACCTATTATTTAGAGCCATTTTGGCCCGTCTGTCAAGGGGCAGGGCATAATTTACCACCGCCCGGCCCAAGCTTGGAATTGACAAAAGAGGCGAGAAATACTATACTTGTTGCAACGAAATGCGTATAGGGGCGCGCCATGGGTGCGCTCACAGCGTTCCTGCCGAAGCGCCGCGGTCGCATCGAACAGATGGACTGGATGGGCAAGAGGCTTCCTGCGGAACCAACAGCGTGGCATAAAAACAACGCTGATAAAATGATTTCTATACGATGCATCCGACGGAAGCAGATGCGTTTTTATGCTTCCCTTAATGCAGAGCAGGCTGTCTTCCGGGGCAGACCTGTGCTTTGCTGATTGAATTTTTGGAGGTTTTCGATGGCACAGACAAAAGAACAGAATCACGCTCCCGCTCCGGCCAATGCGTCCGGCGAAAAGCGCCCCCGCACTTCCCGCCGCCCCCACTACACCCGTCGGCCCCGCCGCCCCCAGCAGCCCAAAGAGGCTGCAACGCCCATCCATATCTATCCGCTGGGCGGTCTCGGCGAAGTGGGCAAGAATATGACGGTCTACGAGTGCTGCGGCGATATGATCATCGTGGACTGCGGCCTCGTCTTCCCGGATAACGATATGTTCGGCGTCGATATGGTCATCCCCGACTTCACCTTTGTGGTGCAGAATAAGGATAAGATCAAGGGACTGCTCATCACCCACGGCCATGAGGACCACATCGGCAGCATCCCCTATCTGCTGCAGAAGTTCGATCTGCCCATCTACGGCACCCGCCTGACCTGCGGCCTCATCCGCAACAAGCTGGAGGAGTTCGGCCTTGCAGGCAAGACCAAGTTCGTGGAGATCACCCCCCGCCAGAAGCTCAAGCTGGGCTGCTTCACCGTGGAGCCCATCCATGTGAACCACTCCATCCCGGATGCCGTGGCCTTTGCCATCGACAGCCCCGCCGGCACCATCATCCAGACCGGCGACTTCAAGATCGACTACACCCCGCTGGCCTGCGGTGTGACCGACCTGTCCACTCTGGCCGAGTATGGCCAGCGCGGTGTGCTGGCACTGCTGAGCGACTCCACCAACGCGGAGCGCCCGGGCTTTACCGCCACCGAGCAGAAGGTGGCCGCCGGTGTGCGCAGTTTGTTTGCCCGCGCCCGCAACAAGCGTATCATCATTGCGACCTTTGCGTCCAATATCTACCGCGTGCAGCAGATCATTGATCTGGCCGTGGAGGATGGCCGCAAGGTGGCCTTCAGCGGCCGCAGCATGGTCAACAATACCGCCATGGCACAGGAGCTGGGCTATATGCACATCCCGGAGGGGACGCTGATCAGCGTGGACGAGCTGAACCAGTACCCGCCGGAGCAGGTGGTGCTGATCACCACCGGCAGCCAGGGCGAACCCCTGAGCGCACTGTCCCGCATGGCCTCCTGCAGCCACCGTCAGGTGCGTGTGGGCCCCGGCGACTTCATCATCATCTCCGCCAACCCCATCCCCGGCAACGAGAAGAGCGTGACCAAGATCGTCAACGGTCTGCTCCTGCTGGGCGCAGAGGTCATCTATGAGGGCATGTACGACGTCCATGTCTCCGGCCACGCCTGTCAGGAAGAGCAGAAGCTGATGCTCACCCTGACCAGACCCAAGTATTTCCTGCCCGTGCACGGCGAGTACAAGCAGCTGAAAAAGCATGCCCTGACCGCTGCGTCTCTGGGCATTCCCACCAGCAACATCCTCATTGCCGAGAACGGCTCCAACGTCATCCTGAGCCGGGATGAAATCAAACTGGGTGAGCCTGTCACCGCCGGTGCTGTGATGGTGGACGGCCTGGGCGTGGGCGATGTGGGCAATGTGGTCCTGCGTGACCGCAAGCATCTCTCTGAGGACGGTCTGGTCATCATTGTGGCCACCGTGGACAGCAAGACCGGCAAGGTGCTGGCGGGGCCTGACCTTGTGAGCCGCGGCTTTGTCTATGTGCGCGAGAATGAGAGCCTGATGGACGGGGCCCAGAGCATTGTGGAAAACGCGCTGGATCGCTGTGTGGAAGAGCATGTGCGCGACTGGAACAGCGTCAAGACCCGGGTGCGTGAGGCGCTGAGCAGCTATATCTACCGCCGCACCAAGCGCAGCCCGATGATCCTCCCCATTCTGATGGAGGTATAAGCCGGAAGCCGCCCCGCCGGGGCAGGCAGACCAGGAGGCAGAAGATCCCATGAAACAAAAACCGAGATGGACGTTGGAAATGCTGATCGCCGCGCTGGCAGTGCTGTGTGCACTGCTGACACTGGCGCTTCTGGTGCAGCGGCCTGCAGGCTGGCCTGCGCTGGCGGTGCTGGCGGTGCTGTGGGGCATCGGCATCTGCGTTTTCCGGTATCAGCTGCGGCGCTGGACCGCCAAGTGGGTGGCTGGCGGCAGCTTTGAAAATTCCAGGACCCAATACAGCCTGGAATCCCTTTCTCAGCCGGCAGCTCTGCTTTCTGGCGAGACAGTGCTGTGGTATAACACCCGGTTCCGCACGGCGCTGCTGGGCGGCGAGGACCGGCTTGCAGGCAGGGCACAGAAGCTGCTGCCCGGCCTGGACACCGCCCAGGCCCGCACCCCGGAGGGGCAGCAGCTCAATCTGGCCGACGGTGTGTGGAATGTGCACAGCAGTACCGTGCCGGGCGGCAGCGAGAGCATGACGCTGCTCGTGTTCAATGAGGAGACCGCCCTGCGCAGGATCGAAACGGAGTACAAGGCCAGCCGCCCGGGTTACATGGTGTTCCTGGTGGACGGCTACGACGATGTGTTCAGCGATATGCTGGACAGTGAGCGCGCCCGCCTGCTGGAAGGCATCAACCGGGTGCTGGAGGATATGATCGGCCGGGGCACAGGCTTTTTGCGCCGCGTTGCCAGCGGCCGCTATATCGCCGTGGTGGAAGAGCGCCATCTGGAGCAGTATGCCCAGCGCGGCTACGATGTGCTGGATAAGATCCGTGCTCTGGACCCCAGCGTGAACCTGTCCATCTCCATTGGCATCGGGCGCGGGGCCAAGACCCTGCGGGAAGCCCAGGATATGGCCGTGCAGGCGCTGGATATGGCGCAGGGCCGCGGCGGCGATCAGGCCGCTGAAATGACACCGGACGGCTTTACGTTCTACGGCGGCGTGAGCCACGGCGTGGAAAAGCGCAGCAAGGTGCGCAGCCGCATCGTGGCCGATCAGCTGGTAAAGCTGATCAAGGAAGCCGACCATGTGGTCATCATGGGCCACCGCATGAGCGATCTGGATGCCATCGGCTCCGCCGAGGGCGTGCTGCGCATCTGCAAAATATGCGATGTCCCGGCGGTGATCGCGGTGCGGCGTGACGCTACCCTTGCGGGCAGCCTGATCGATGCATTGTGCCGTGCAGGCCAGAAGGACGACTTTATCGACCCGAAGGACGCACTGCCCATCATCTCCAAGCGCACCTTGTGCATTGTGGTGGATACATATCAGGTGGGCCTTGTGGAAAGCAAGGATATTCTGGAAAAATGCGGCAAGGTAGCCGTGATCGACCACCACCGCAAGGGCGTGGGCTACATCGAGAACCCGGCGTTGGTCTGCCATGAGCCGTATTCTTCCTCGGCCAGTGAGCTGGTCACGGAGCTTTTGCAGTACGTGGGCGAGCGCGACGACAAGCCCAACCGTGTGGAGGCCGAGGGCCTTTTGTCCGGCATCATGCTGGATACCCGCGATTTTACCCTGCACACCGGTGTGCGTACCTTTGAAGCCGCCGCTGCGCTGCGCCGCTATGGCGCGGAGACGGAGCGGGTGCGCCAACTGTTCGATGTGACCATGGTGGAGTACAATGCCAAGGCAGATCTGGTGGAAAAAGCACGCATGTACAAAAATTGCGCGATCTCCGTCAGCGGCGAGGTGGCACCGGAAGCCCGCGTGGCCATTGCACAGGCGGCAAACGATCTGCTGACCATTCAGGGCGTGGATGCCAGCTTTGTGGCAGTGCAGGTGGGCACAGGCGTGAACATCTCGGCCCGCAGTCTGGGTGCCGTGAACGTGCAGGTGATCATGGAATCTTTGGGCGGCGGCGGCCACCAGACCATGGCAGCAGCACAGCTCAAGCATATCACGCCGGAAGCAGCCCGTGCCCGCATCGAAGGTGCCATCGACAAATACTATGCATCGCAGAAAAAGGGCGATGTAGAAGGAAAATAAACGGAACAGAGAGGATCACACCCATGAAACAGTACGATTACCTGATCGTTGGTGCCGGCCTTTATGGCGCGGTCTTTGCACAGGAAGCAAAAAAGGCAGGCAAGAAGTGCCTTGTGATCGATAAGCGCAGCCACATTGCAGGCAATATCTACACGGAGCCGGTGGAGGGAATCAACGTCCACCGCTACGGTGCACATATCTTCCACACCAACAACAAGGCTGTGTGGCAGTATGTGAACCAGTTTGCAGAGTTCAACCGCTACACCAACAGCCCGGTGGCAAACTACCACGGCGAGATCTACAACCTGCCCTTCAATATGAACACCTTTAATAAGATGTGGGGCGTTGTTACCCCTGCCGAAGCCAAGGCCAAGATCGAGGAGCAGAAGAAGGAAGCAGGCATCACCGACCCGCAGAATCTGGAAGAGCAGGCCATCAGCCTTGTGGGCACCGATATCTACGAAAAGCTCATCAAGGGCTACACCGGCAAGCAGTGGGGCCGCCCCTGCACCGAGCTGCCCGCTTTCATCATCAAGCGCCTGCCCGTCCGCTTTACCTACGACGACAACTACTTCAACGCCCTGTATCAGGGCATCCCCAGCGGCGGCTATACCGCCATGGTGGAGAAGATGCTGGACGGTGTGGAAGTGCGCCTGGGCGTGGACTATCTGGCCGAGAAGGCAGAGCTGGACAAGCTGGCCGATAAGGTCGTCTACACCGGCCCGGTGGACGCCTACTTCGGCTACAAGCTGGGCGCGTTGCAGTACCGCAGCGTCCGCTTTGAGACCGAGACGCTGGACACCGACAACTATCAGGGCAACGCCGTCGTCAACTACACCGACGCCGAGACGCCCTACACCCGCATCATCGAGCACAAGCACTTTGAGTTCGGCACCCAGCCCAAGACCGTCATCAGCCGCGAGTACAGCGCCGAGTGGAAGCCCGGCGATGAACCCTACTACCCGGTGAACGACGAGAAGAACGGCGCGCTCTACGCCGAGTACAAGAAGCTGGCCGACGCCGAGCCGGGGGTCATCTTCGGCGGACGTCTGGGCGAGTACAAGTACTACGACATGGATAAGGTCATCGAGGCGGCGCTGGACGTCGTGGGCAGGGAGCTGGCGTAAGCGTTGACGTAACAGCCCGATTGCTGTATACTAACCATAGAAATCCACCGGTTTCCCGGTGAGAAGTGAGGGATACTATCATGAAAGTGATTCTGAAGCAGGACGTCAAGGGCATTGGCAAGAAGGACGAGATCCATGAGGTCTCCGACGGCTACGCCCGCAACTTTCTGTTCCCGCGCAAGCTGGCCGCTGTGGCCGACGCCAGCGCGGTGAATATCGCACGCGGCAAGGAGGCTGCTGCGGATTTCCACGAGGCCGAGACGGTGGCTGCTGCCCAGGCTCTGGCGGCGAAGATCAACGGCAAGACCGTGACCATCAAGGCCAAGGGCGGCGCATCCGGCCGCCTGCACGGCAAGGTCACCGGCAAGGAAGTTGCCGAGGCTCTGGCCCAGCTGGCCGGTTCTCCCATTGATAAAAAGAAGATCGAGCTGGAGACCAAGGACATCAAGGATGCCGGTGTGTTCAACGCAAAGGTGCGCCTGCATGTCGGTGTCGTGGCTTCCTTCAAGATCATGGTGGAAGTAGAACAGGCCTGATTGAAACGCCATCTGCGCCCCCTGCCTTCAGGGGGCGTTTTTGGCGTTTTGGGAAGCTGGCCCAGTATGGAGGGGGATGAACCATGCCCAACGAACAACGACATTATTCCAATGAACTGAATCTGGAGAGTGTGGGCATCAATCTGCCCTACAATATGCAGGCCGAGCAGAGCGTGCTGGGCGCGGTGCTGCTCAAGCCCGAGACCCTGACCGATCTGGTGGAGATCATCCGGCCGGAGATGTTCTACACCCGGCAGAACGCCCAGATCTATTCTGAGATGCTGCGCCTGTTTACGGCGGACCAGACCATCGACTTTGTCACCCTGCTGGATGCCGTCATCTCCGATGGCGTGTTCCCCAGTGCGGACGAGGCAAAGGTCTACCTGACCGGTCTGGCTGAGACGGTGCCCAGCATCTCCAATGTGAAGGCTTACGCCCAGATCGTGCAGGAGAAGTATCTGGTGCGCCAGCTGATGGGCGTTGCCAAGGACATTCTGCAGGACGCGGGCGATGAGCCGGACGCTGACCTGCTGCTGGAAAACGCCGAGCAGCGCATCTACGAGATCCGCTCCGGGCGGGATTCCAGCGCGTTGACCCCGCTTTCCTCCAGTATGGTGGAGACGCTGACCAACCTGCAGAAGATCAGCGGCCCGGATGCCGACAAGTACAAGGGCATCCCCACCGGCTTCCGTCTGCTGGATACCGTCCTGACCGGCCTGGGCCGCGGCGACCTCATCATTCTGGCCGCCCGCCCCGGTATGGGCAAGACCAGTTTTGCGCTGAACATTGCCACCCGCGTTGCCATGCAGCAAAAGGTGCCGGTGGCCATTTTCAGCCTGGAAATGACCAAGGAGCAGCTGACCAACCGCATCCTTTCGGCGGAAGCAGGCATCGACAGCCAGGCTTTCCGCACCGGTGCCCTTCGCAGTGAGGACTGGGAGTATCTGGCACTGGCAACGGAAAAGCTCCACGATGCCCCCATCTATATGGACGACACCTCAGGCATCACCATCACCGAGATGAAGGCGAAGATCCGCCGGGTCAATCAGGACCCCACCCGCCCCAATGTGGGCCTGATCGTCATCGACTACCTGCAGCTGATGACCACCGGCCAGCGCAGCGAGAACCGTGTGCAGGAGATCAGCTCCATCACCCGAAACCTGAAGATCATGGCTAAGGAAATGAATGTGCCCATTATCGCACTTTCTCAGCTGTCCCGTGCGGTGGAAAAGCAGGGCAACAACTCTTCTCACCGGCCCCAGCTGTCTGACCTGCGTGACTCCGGTTCTATCGAGCAGGATGCCGACTGCGTCCTCTTCCTTTACCGTGATTCCTACTACGCCAGCCAGAACCCCGATGGGGCAGAGGTGGATGCCGATACCGCGGAGTGCATCGTGGCAAAGAACCGCCACGGCGAGACCAGCACGGTGCCGCTGGGTTGGGATGGCGCACACACCCGCTTTATGGATGTGGACTTCAAACGCTGATGAACGACGAAACATCAAAATTGATCGCAAAAGTAGAACGCTTTGCCCGGCAGGAGCAGCTGTTTGCGCCTGCGGAGCCGGGCCGGGCTCTACACCTGTGCGCTGCCGTTTCGGGCGGAGCCGACAGCATGGCGCTGCTGCGGGTGCTGCTGGAACTGCGGGAAGCTTTTGGGTATACCCTTACGGCCTGCCACGTCAACCACGGCCTGCGGGGTGAGACTGCAGACCGGGACGAAGCTTTTGTCCGGGCCGAGTGTGCCCGGCTGGGGGTGCCGCTGACAGTTTTCCGCCCGGCAGATGTGGGAATGGCTGTACCGCCCCATGCCGGGGAGGACTGGGCCCGCAGACTCCGCTATGCCTGCTTTGCCCAACTGCTGGCAGGCGGGATAGACTGCATTGCAACGGCCCATACTGCTACTGACCAGGCCGAGACCCTGCTGTTCCGGCTGGCCCGGGGCACCGGGCTGCACGGGGCAGGAGGTATCCGGCCCAGGCGGCCCGGCTACTGCCGCCCGCTGTTGGGCCTGACCCGGGCCGAGACCGAAGCGCTCTGCGCCGCCTTTGAGCAGGGCTGGGTGACGGACGAGACGAACGATTCCGATGCTTACGCCCGCAACCGCCTGCGCCATGGGGCCGTTCCGGCCCTGCGCAGCGTCAACGCTGCGGCAGAGGAAAATCTGGCCCGCTTCTGTGAAAAGGCGGCCCGCGCGGATGCCTACTTTGCCAGGCAGGCAGAACAGCTGCTTTCCATCGCGCGTCTGGATGCAGCCCAGACTGCCCGCAAGGCCCCGGAAGCCAAGGCAGCATGGCGGCTGAAGCCGCTGCAGGGCGCTGACCCGATCATTCTGGAAGCGGCGCTCCACAGCCTTGTTGCTCCGGTGCGGGATGCCGAGGAAAAATACATCCGCCTGCTGGCAGAGTTGGTGGAGCAGGGGAGCGGGGCGGTGCAATTGACCGATATGGTCCGCTTCTGCGCAGGCAGCGGGATGCTCTGGCAGGAAAAGGGCCGGCCGGAAGCGGCTGCGGCCCCTGCGTTTTCGCTGCCGTTTGCCCCTGCCGATGGGGCAGAATTTGCTCTGCCCGGGGGCCAAACCCTGAAAACACGGCTTTTTGTAAGCGGTTTTCGAGAAAAAACACAGGGTGTTCATAAAAAAGACTTAAAAAATCGGGCGGATTATGCTAGAATAACCTTGTTATATTCTGCCCTTACACTGCGCACCCGTCAACCGGGAGACCGGTTCCGGCCTGCGGGGCGGGGGCTGAGCAAGCCCCTGCGCAAATGGATGAATGAGGCAGGCATTCCTGCCGGAATACGAGAGGGCCTGCCGCTGCTGGCGGCGGGCAGTGAGATCCTGTGGGTCTGTGGGGAGGGCTTTGCCGAGGGGCTGGCCCCGGACGAGGAGACCGAACAGGTCTTGCAGCTGGAATTGGAAAATGGAGGAACAACCCATGAGCATGAATGACGATATCAAGAACATCCTGGTCAGTGAGGAAGCACTGAAAGCCAAGGTTGCCGAGCTGGGCGCACAGATCAGCAGGGATTACGAGGGCAGAAACCTTGTCCTCGTCTCCATCCTCAAGGGCTCGGTGGTCTTTATGGCCGACCTGATGCGGGCCGTGACCATCCCCTGCAACATTGATTTTATGGTCGTGTCCAGCTACGGCGGCAGCAATACCACCACCAGCGGTCTGGTCAAGATCATCAAGGATCTGGACGGCGACCTGTCCGGCAAGGACGTGCTGATCGTGGAGGACATTCTGGATACCGGTGTCACCCTTTCCAAGCTGGTGCCCATGCTCAAGATGCGCAACCCGAATTCCGTGAAGATCTGCACCATTCTCGACAAGCCCAGCCGCCGCAAGGCCGACATCCAGCCCGATTACGAGGGTTTCCAGGTGCCGGACGAGTTTGTGGTGGGCTATGGTCTGGACTACGATGAGAAATATCGCAACCTGCCCTATGTGGGTGTGCTGAAACCGGAAATCTACGCATAACAAAAACGAATTAGAACTGGAGTTGATCCCTTTTGCAACCGAAACGACCTCGCTTTAATCCCCTGATCCTGGCGCTGGCACTGGCCGGTGTCCTGATGATCTGGTCGGTGCTGGGCACCAGCGACAGCAGTACCGGCGGCTCCACCATGAGCTACTCAACTGTGGTGCACTACTTTGAGAACAATCAGGTCACAGCCTTTACGCTGGACCGCAACACCAGCATCATCACCCTGACGCTGAAGGAGGGCAAGCAGGAGCTGCCCGAAACCACAGGTGCCACCGCTGCCACACAGGCCTCCGGCGGTCTGCTGAGCAACATGTTCTCCTCCTCCGCCTCTTCCGTGGGGGCGACCAGAAACGATGACGGCACGGTGACGGTGCGCTACAAGCTGCCCTACGCCTATGTGTTCATCGAGAACGTCCAGCAGTATATCGATTCCTACGACGCAGCCAACCCGACCGCGCCCATGGAGTACGATTACACCACCCTGAAGGAGTCCATCCCCTGGATGGAGATCCTGTTCTACCTGGGAATGCTGGGCTGCACCGGCTTCCTGCTCTTCTCCATGATGCGCGGCGGCGCTGGCGGCGGCGGTATTATGAACGTGGGCAAGGCCAAGGTGAAGGACGAGCACGAGAACAAAAAGACCGCGACCTTTGCCGACGTTGCCGGCGAGGACGAGGAAAAGGAAGAGCTGAAGGAGGTCGTGGAGTTCCTCAAGAGCCCCGACAAGTTCAACACGCTGGGTGCCCGCATCCCCCACGGCGTTCTGCTGGTGGGCCCTCCGGGTACCGGTAAGACCCTGCTGGCCCGTGCCTGCGCCGGTGAGGCAGGGGTGCCCTTCTACTCCATTTCCGGCTCCGACTTCGTGGAAATGTATGTCGGTGTCGGCGCGTCCCGTGTGCGTGACCTGTTTGATAAGGCCAAAAAGACCATGCCCTGCATCATCTTCATCGATGAGATCGATGCCGTGGGCCGTCAGCGCGGCGCAGGTCTGGGCGGCGGCCACGACGAGCGGGAGCAGACCCTGAACCAGCTGCTGGTCGAGATGGACGGCTTTGAGGCCAACGATGGTGTCATCGTAATGGCAGCCACCAACCGTGCCGACATTCTGGATAAGGCACTGCTCCGTCCGGGCCGCTTTGACCGTCAGGTCTATGTGGGCCTGCCCGATGTCAAGGGCCGCGAGGAGATCCTCAAGGTCCACACCAAGAATAAGCCTCTGGCTCCCGATGTCTCCCTCAGGGTCATCGCACAGCGCACCGCAGGTTTTGCGGGTGCCGACCTGGAGAACCTGGTCAATGAGGCCGCTCTGCTGGCTGCCCGCCGCAGTCGCAAGGCCATCACCATGGAGGACATCGAGGAAGCTTCCATGAAGGTCATGGCAGGCCCTGAGAAGAAGAGCCGTGTTGTGACTGCCGAGGAAAAGAAGCTGACCGCCTACCATGAGGCGGGCCACGCCGTGGCAGGCTTCTATTGCAAGCACCATCCCCGTGTGCATGAGATCACCATCATCCCCCGCGGCCAGGCTGGCGGCTACACCATGTATCTGCCTGAAAAGGATCGCAGCTATGTGACCAAGGGTGAGATGTTCGAGGATATCGTTTCCAGCCTGGGCGGCCGTGTGGCCGAGCAGCTGATCCTGGAGGATATCTCCACCGGTGCCTCCAACGACCTGCAGCAGGCAACCAACATTGCCCGCCAGATGATCACCAAGTACGGCTTCTCCGAGCGCCTGGGCCCTGTGGTCTACGGCACCTCGCAGGAGGAGACCTTCCTGGGCCGTGATTTCACCCAGGGCAAGGGCTACAGTGAGAGCACCGCTGCCGAGATCGACGGCGAGATGCGGGATATCATCGATGAGGCTTACGAGACCTGCCGCCGCACCCTGACGGAGCACATCGACCAGCTCCATGCGCTGGCACAGGCTCTGATGGAACGCGAAAAGCTGAACGAGAAGGAGTTCAACACCGTGATGGCCGGCGGCAAGCTGCCCCCGCGTGATGGTGACGAGCCTGCACAGGAACCCGCCGCACCGGCAGCCCCGGTGGAGACCGCAGAGCCTGCCGAGAGCGCAGAGCCCGCTGAACAGGCGGAGCAGGCCGTGCTGGGCGAGGAAATGCCCGACCCGGCGCAGGATGCCCCGCAGGAAAACGAATGATCGAAGGGAGCGAGTGTCGTGGAGGAAAATTTTAACCCGGTCGCACGCACCCGGGCCAACTATTATACCCCGGGCAGCCCGGTGCAGTTCGTCTGTGTGGAGCTGCTCAAGGGCGAACTCAGCGGCGAGAACGCAGTCTGCCTGACCTTCAAGAACATCTCCAAGGTCACCCTGACTGCGCTGGAGATCCACTTCAAGTGCAAGGGTGTGGATGGCATCATCCTGTGTGAGGATGCCTTTGAATACCGCGAGATCGAGGTCAAGCCCGGTGAGAGCTTTGGCATGGACGATGCAGTGTTCGTGACCCAGAAGGCTATCACCAGCGTGGATGTGGTCCTGAAGAACGTATACAGCGGCAAAAAGGTCGTGCATCTGGATGCCATCAAGCGCGTCCGCCTGCCGGCCCCGCGCCGCCTGAGTCCGGAGCTGGAAAAGGCACTGGAAAGCCGGATGAACCGCACCGGCCTCAAGTATATGCCGCAGGTGTTCGAGAACGGCTGGTACTGTGCCTGCGGTTCCTTCCACCCGAAGGAAGAGGACACAGTCTACTGCACCGAGTGCGGCTGTGACCGCATCCTGCTGCAGAACGCCCTGAACACCCTGCTGCAGCCCGGCCAGAAGGCCGCCCCCGCAGAGCAGACCCCGGCGGCGGAGGCCACCCGCGTGGCGAGCGCCGCTCCGCAGGAAGAGCCGACCCGCATCGTGGCCAGCGCGCCGGTGCAGGCAGAGCCCACCCGGGTCATCCCGACGGCCCGCCCGGCAGAGCCTGTCGGCGCTCCGACCAACTTTGCACCGCCGGTGGAACACACCCCTGCTCCGGAAGCAGAGCCTACCCGGGTGCTGGATGCCGCCACCCGCGCGGCGTTCCCCGGCAGCGGTGCAGCGGCTGTGGATGACGAGGGCACCCGTGTGATGCCTGCTGCTGCCCGCCGTGCCGCCCCGGCTGTGGATGACGAGGGCACCCGTGTGATGCCTGCTGCTGCCCGCCGTGCCGCCCCGGCCCGCCAGCCGGAACCCGAGGTGGAGCAGTACGATGAGGAGGACGATGCGGAAGAGAGCCGTGACGGCATTGCCGAGACCCTCGTCCGCTGGGTCCCGCCCATCACCGCCATCGTCTGCGCAGGCATTGCGCTGTGGGGCTTCGTCTATTATCAGTTTATGATGTAAATGAATGACGGAGGAGGCTGCGCTTCCTCCGTTTTTTGGTTGTACGAAGGAGAAACGTTATGCCCGACGAAGCACTGCAAACCGCTTTTGAGATCAAAACTACCTGCGATGAGATCAGCCGCAAGCTACTGCGCTGGCACTGGGAGAACAAACCCGGGGAGCACAGCCTGGGAGCCCTGCTGGATCACATCCGTACCCGCCAGCAGGAGAGCCCCGAATATTATGACCGTCTGCCCGATCTGGCGGGCCGAAACAGCTGGCAGCAGCTGGATACCACCCTGTGTATGCGGGTGCTGCTGGACCCTGAAAAGGATGCTGCGCACCAGCTGAATCTGCTGGGCAATACGGAGCACCCCGCTGCTGCCCGCCGGGCCTGCAACGCGGTGCGCACTGCCCGCAATGAAGCGGCCCATGCTTCTGACCGCACGGCGGCTGCGCAGGCGGCGATCCTCTTCAACGAGGCCGTGGAAGCACTGGAAGAAGGCTATGCAGGCGCGCCCCTGCGCACCAGTGAGCTGGGCCAGTATTACCGGCTGGCTGAGGATTATCTGAGCCGCTGCGGGGCCAAAAAGCCCATTGCGTCGGCAGCCCCGGAAGAGAAAGCCCCTCGCGCGGCAAAGTCCGGCCAGAGCACTGCGGGCAGGAAGAAAGAGGGGACTTTCGGCAGTGCTTCCCGCCGCAGCAGCGCAAAGCAGAACACGAGCGGCCGCAGTTCCGGCAGCAGACCCCAGAACCGGAAGCAGGGCGGCAGCCGGAACAGCCGTGCCCGGGCCAGACAGAAGCAGAAACAGGCCAACCGCACCGTTCTGCTGGTGCTGCTGGCGATCCTGGCTGTGGGCCTGCTGATCCGCGGATTTACCATGAACTGGCAGTGAAAGAATGAGGAAACCATGAAGCAAAAACTGATTTTTCTGGATATTGACGGTACTTTGCTGCCGCCCGGTGAGATGACCGTTCCGGCCAGTGCCGTGGAGGCCATCCGGCAGGCCCGGGCCAACGGCCACAAGGTGTTTCTGTGCACCGGGCGCAACCTGCGCATGACAAAACCGCTGCTTGCCTACGGTTTCGATGGCTTTGTCTGCTCTGCAGGCGGCTATGTGGGCTGTGATGGGAAAATTCTCGTGGATCTTCCCATGGAGCCTGTGCAGGTCGAGGGCCTGCGGGAGGTGCTGGGGCGTGCCGGTGCCGAGTGTACACTGGAAGCCCGGGACGATACTTACGGCGGCATCAGGATGATCGAGCGGTTCGCCCATTTGTTCCCCCGCAAGCCGGGGCAGCTGAACAGCGAGGCTGAGCGCTGGCGCAAAACGATGGAGTATGGCTTGACCATCCGGCCCATTGAGGAATACCACGGGGAGCCGGTTTACAAGGTGGTGTTCATCGCCCCCAACGAGGCCTGCCTTGCCGAGGCGAAGCAGCTGTATGAGGATCAGTTCATCTTCTGCGAGTCCCGGCTGGGAGATACCCCGTCGGCCATCGTCAACGGGGAGCTCATCAACCGCAAGTTCAACAAGGGCACCGGCATCAAGGCCATCTGTGATGAGCTGGGGTGTTCGCTGGCCGATACCATCGGCTTTGGCGACAGCGACAATGACCTGCAGATGACCGATGTGGTAGGCATCAGCGTCTGCATGGCCAATGGCTCTGACAACCTGAAAAAGCTCTGCGACCGCATCTGCCCTGCTGTGACGGAGGACGGCGTGGCAAAGGAGTTCAAGACTCTGGGCCTGATCTGAGAGCAGCCTTCTACAAAAGAAGAGATGATAACAAAAAATTCCCGCTCCATCGAGCGGGAATTTTTGTTAGAGAGGGTTATTTCTGATGGACTGCCTTGTGATATACCGCGTAGGCGATCACGGCAGAGAGGGCCTCTGTGATCCAGAAGGCGTGCCAGACACCGGTAGGGCCCATGCGGCCGCACAGCACCCACGCAATGGGCATGATGAAGATGATGTAGCGGCAGAGGGAGATGACCAGCGAGGGCACGCCCTTGCCCAGACCCTCCAGCGCGCCGGAGGAGGTGGTAGACACTGCCGAGACGATGAATCCCAGGCAGATGATCCGCAGGGCGGTCTGGCCGATGGCGATGGTCTCGGGGTTAGAGGTGAACAGACCCATCAGCGGGCCTGCAATGGTCAGGCAGAGCAGGGTGCCAATGGCCATGATCCCGGCGCTCAGACCCAGTGTCAGGTTGTAGAGCCTGGACACACGGCCATGCTCCCGGGCACCGTAGTTGTAGCCCACCAGCGGGCGCATCCCCTGCACGATGCCGTTGGCCGGCAGGTAAAGGAAGGTCTGGAGTTTGTAGTAGATGCCCAGCACCGTCACATAGCTCTGGGAGTAGACCGCCAGCAGGCCGTTCAGGAAGGTGACCAGCAGGCTGGGCAGGGCCAGATTCAGGATGGCCGGTACACCGATGGCATAGAGCTTGCCGTCAAGGGCGGCATCGAACCGCAGGCAGCGGCGGGAGAAGCGGACGGCGACTTCGGTGGTGCAGTAGACATAGAGGTAGACCACAAGGGAAACGGCCTGCCCGATGCCAGTGGCAAGGGCTGCACCGGCAATGCCCAGGGCGGGCACCGGCCCAAGGCCGAAGATGAGGACAGGGTCGAGGGCGATGTTGGTCACGCAGCCGGTGATCAGCGCCACCATGGCAACGTTCATCCGGCCCACGGACTGGAAGATCTTCTCAAAGGCGAGGTCTGCCATGTTGATCAGCGAGAACAGGAACACGATGGTGGAGTAGGTCACGCCCATGTCCACCAGAGCGGGATCGGTAGTGAAGCGGCGCAGGAAGCCGGGCATGATGGCAATGCAGAGGACCATGCCCAGCACGCCGTGCAGCAGGGAGAACATCATGCCATGGGTGGCGGCCCGGTTGGCGTTCTCGTGGTCGCCTGCGCCGAGGTAGAGCGCGATCTGGGCGTTGATGCCGATGCCGAAGCCGATGGCCACTGCATTGACAAAGTTCTGGATGGGAAACACCAGCGAAAGCGCCGTCATGGCCTGCTCGCTGATCTGGGCCACAAAGAGGCTGTCCACGATGTTGTACAGGCTGTTCACCAGCATCGAGATGACGTTGGGCAGGGCCATGGAGAGCAGCAGCGGGAACACTGGTCTGGTTTTCATAAAAGTATCGTTCATTTTCATTGCTCCTGAGGGTCAGATTTGGGTTTGAAGGCAAAGCAAAAGCCACACAATGGCTTTTGTACCATTGTGTGGCGAAAAGTTGCAGAATGCTGTAAAAATCCACACGATATTTTATTGATTCAAAGATACCACATCACAGGGATACTTGTCAAGGACTTTTTAAAATAAAAGTATGACTTTTTACAGCGGGCCCTTGCCCTTGACATGGGGCGCGGCGGCGGTAAAATAAGAACAGAATGCACAAAAGGAGGATCTGCCATGAAATGGATGATCGCGTCGGACCTGCACGGGTCGGCCTACTACTGCCGCAAAATGCTGGAGGCCTTTGAGCGGGAGAGAGCCGACCGGCTGTTCCTGTTGGGCGACCTGCTCTACCACGGCCCCCGCAACGACCTGCCCCGGGAGTACGCCCCCAAGGAGGTCATCCCCCTGCTGAACGGGAAAAAGGAGAAGCTGCTCTGCGTGCGGGGCAACTGTGATGCCGAGGTGGACCAGATGGTGCTGGAATTCCCCGTGCTGGCCGATTATGCGGTGCTTCCGGTGGGGCAGCGGCTCATTTATGCGACCCACGGGCATATCTATCATGTGAAAAATCTGCCGCCGCTGGCCCCGGGAGATGTGCTGCTGCACGGGCATACCCATGTTCCGGCCTGGACAGAGTTCGGGCAGGGAAATCTTTACCTGAATCCGGGTTCTGTGAGCATCCCCAAGGAGAACAGCCCCCACAGCTACATGACCCTGGAAGGAAACACGATGCAATGGAAAGAGCTGGAAAGCAGCGCTGTTTTCCATGAACTGACCCTTTGATAAAGTCCCCCGGCCGGTTTTGCGGGCAGCTTGAAATTTGCCCACCGGTATGGTATGATAAAACTGAAAACAGATCGGCAAAGTTCCGCAGAGCAGTGCTGTGCGGGGCAGGAGCCGTTTTGTTTTCACAATGAGTTAGCTAAAACTAACAAAATGACGAAAACCGCGGGCTGGACTTGTGCAGTTTGACAGGGGGGCCCGCAGATACAGTATGGAGGGAACAACAATGGTAGAAACGATCCTGAGGGTCGATGGTATGATGTGCGGTATGTGCGAAAGCCACATCAATGATGTGGTGCGCAAGACCGCCCGGGTGAACAAGGTGACTTCTTCCCACACCAAGGGCGAGACGGTCATCCTCTCGGAGCAGCCGGTGGATGTGGAGGCGCTGAAGGCTGCCATTGCCGAAACGGGCTACACCGTGACCGGCGTGCAAACCCGGCCCTATGAGAAAAAGGGCTTCTTCTCGTTCCTGAAAAAGTAACAGCCCGGTGTTTCTGGCCGGGCTGATCATGCAAAACAGGAGGGATCTCGTTATGAGGATCTTGGTGTACGGCGCAGGCGTTCAGGGCTGTCAGCTGGCCCACAGTCTGGCACAGAACAAGAAAAATGTGGTCACCCTGCTGGCCCGGGGCGAGTGGAAGGCAGTCATTGACCAGAAGGGCCTGACCATCCGCCACATGCTCCAGCGGAAAACAACGGTGGATCGGATGCAGACGACAGATGTGCTGGCCCCCGAGGATGTGTATGACCTTGTGTTTGTCACGGTGCAGGCCGGGCAGCTGGCCGATGTGCTGCCCATCCTCAAAGCAAACTGGAGCCAGTACTTTATCTTTGTGGGCAATGATCCCTATGCGCAGGAGATGCTGCAGGCCATGCAGCGCCCGGTGGATAAGATCGCCTTTGGCTTCCAGAACAATGCGGGCCGCCGGGAGCATGACCGGCTGGTCAGTGTGCACATGGGGATGGGAATGACTGTCGGCGGCGCAACCGCACCCCTGTCCGGCGCATTTCGCCTGCGGCTGCAGGCTGCCTTTGAGGGGACTCATTACAAGCTGACCTATTACAGTGATATGGACGAGTGGCTCAAGAGCCACATCGCCTTTATCCTGCCCTGCGCCTATGCCTGCTATGCGGTGGATGGGGAACTTTCCCGCACCACAGTGGAACAGCGCAGGATGATCGTGGATGCCGCCTGGGAGTGCTGTGAGATGCTGAAAGCGGCGGGTGTACCCGTGAACGATGCGGAGAACACCGACCGCTACCGCGAGGGCACCAAACAGCGGAAAAAGACCGAGCGGATGGTCTACTGGATGGCGCAGACGGTCGTTTGGAAGTGGTGCATTTCGGATCACGCCATGCGTGCGGTGAGCGAGATGCAGTATCTGGATGAAGCGTTTGCCGCCCTGCGCGCCACCACATTGGTGGAGATGACTGCCTGGGATGAACTGCGCAGATCCCTGCCCAGAAAGAAGTAAGAGCCGGAAAATGTCCGGAGCATGAGAAAAAGCCTGTCGGTTTTTGCGCTGACAGGCTTTTTCTATTGGTTCAGCGCCCAGAAGGCGGCAAGCTGCTGCTCCAGCTCTGTGGTGCTGCGCAGGTATTGGAGCTGGTGCCAGTGGCGGGGGAACAGGCGGGTGTATTCGGCGCGGGCAAAGCGGTCATCCAGCAGAAGCACCACGCCCCTGTCCTCCTGCGTGCGGATAACCCGGCCCGCCGCCTGCAGCACTTTGTTCATGCCTGGGAAACGGTAAGCGTAGTCGAAACCGGTGCCGCCTGCCTCGTCATAGTAACGGCGCAGGATCTCCTGACGGGGGTTCACCTGAGGCAGGCCTACCCCCACGATGGCACATCCGATGAGCCGGTCACCCACCAGATCCACGCCCTCGCCAAAGATGCCGCCCATGACCCCGAAGCCCAGCAGCGTTTTTGCGGGGCTTGGGCTGAACTGTTCCAGAAAGGCCGCCCGGGCCGCGTCGTCCAGACCACTCTCCTGGGCCAGCGTCCCGATGTCCGGGTAACGGGCGGTGAAGTCTTCATATACCTGCCGCAGATAGGCATAGCTGGGGAAAAAGGCCAGATAGTTGCCCACCTTGGCCCGGGCCAGTGCGGCCAGCGCATCTGAGACGGCCTGAACACTGGCCTCCCGATCCCGGTAGCGGGTGGAGATGCCGGGCAGGCAGTAGAGCCCCAGATGTTCGGGCGGAAATGGGCTTTCTAGTGCCACAGCCCGGGCATCGGGACAGCCCAGCACGGAGCGGTAGTAGCCCGGCGGGGTGAGCGTTGCGCTGAACAGTGCCGCGGCCCGCCCGGCGGCAAGGCTGGCATCCACAAAGGGGGCGGGGTCAAGGCAGAGCAGCTCCCATTCCAGCTCGCTGCCCCGGGCTGTCAGCTGGGTGACAAAATGCGCGTCGTACCGTTCTGCCGCCCGGGTGATATCCTGCAACGCAAAGTAGAGCTCCAGCAGCTGGGCGTGGGCATCGGCCTCCGGGTTGGCCTCCAGCCAGTCCTGCAGGGGGGCCTGCAGGCTGAACAGCAGTCGGAGCAGCTCCTTCGGCAGCTCTTGCAAAAAGACTGTGCCATCCTGCGCCAGCAAAGGCTCCGGCAGCGGGAAGGCGGCTTCTGCCGGTTCGGTGTCCAGAAGGCTGGTCTGTTGGGTGAGATCCTCCGTCGGCGGTTCGGTGGGCGCTGAACCTCGGCGGGGGGCCAGCTTCGTTACCGCCCGTCGTGCTTCCAGAAAGCCTTTGTCTGCCTTTGTCAACGCAGTTTTCAGTGCGCTTTTTCCTTTGCCGATGGCCCGTCTGGCATCGGTCAGGCTGCTCTTGCAGAACCGCGCCGAGTACATGGCTCTGGCCCGGTCCGGCAGGTTATGAGCCTCGTCGATGAGAAAAATGTAGTCGCCCGCCGCATCAAAAAAGCGCCGCAGGTGCACGGTTGGGTCGAACAGATAGTTGTAGTCTCCGATGACCACATCACACCACTCGCTCAGGTCCAGCCCCAGCTCAAAAGGGCAGACCCTGTGCCGCCGGGCAGTCTCAGTCAGGGCGGCCCGGTCATAGGGGACGGCGCTGTCCAGCAGGTCGGCCAGCGCATCCTTCAGCCGCTCGTAGTAGCCGTTGGCGTAGGGGCAGGCTTCCGGCAGGCAGGCGGGACGGCCCTCAGCATCCTTGCACAGGCAGGCCTTCTCCTTGGCGGTCAGGGTCACGCTGCGCAGGGAAAGCGCCGGGTCTGCCGCCCGCAGACGGGCCAGTGCATCCTCAGCAGCGGCCTGTGTCGTGTTGCGGGCGGTCAGGTAGAAGATCTTTTCCCCCGTGCCCTCGCCCATGGCTTTCAGGGCAGGGAAGAGGGCACTCATCGTTTTGCCGATGCCGGTGGGTGCCTGGCAGAACAGCCGGGTACCGCCCTTCTGCTCTGCCTTGCCCGCAGCACAGGCGCGATAGACCTCCCCGGCAAGGGCACGCTGCCCGGGACGGTAAGCTGGAAACGGAAATTGCAGGGCCCCAAGGCTCCGGTTCCGGGCTTCCACCCAGTCCAGCTGCCGCCGTGCCCAGGGAAGATACTGCCGCAGCAGGTCGTTGAGAAACGCATCCAGCTCAGCGGCAGAGAAGTGCCGGGTATAGCGGATGATCTCATCGGTGTCGATCTGGTAATAGGTCAGCCGGACATCCAGTGTTTCCAGCTCCCGCTGCTCGGCGCAGATGGCCCCGTAGACCATGCCCTGCGCCCAGTGGCAGGGGTTCATGTCCTCCGTGATGGCATCGGTGGGCGCGGCGGTGGTCTTGATCTCGTCGATGACCACCGTGCCGTCCTCATCGGTAAAAATGCCGTCGGCACGGCCCTCGATGGTGAACCCGATTCCCTCCATCGTCCGCTCTGCCGTGAGGAACACCTCGGCGGCGTAGCCTTCACCCTCCGCCTTCTGGAGCCTGCGGTGGATGCGTGCGCCCTCGTTGGCCCGGTCAAAGCCGGTAAAGCGGCTGTCAATGCTGCCGGTGCGGAGCAGGAACTCCACCAGTTCCCGGACAGAGAGACGGATGGCAGGCATGGGGTTCACTTCCTTTCTCTTGAGATTCTGCGCTTCAGTCAGGTTGTACAGAGCAGGGCCTACCCGAGACCCAGGATCTTTTGACAATTTGCTGCAACAGCATTCACCTGGTCAAAATCCACGGCGGCCCGGTAATAAGTCTCCAGCTCATCATGGCAGTTCTTGGCCTGAGCCATCAGGGCGACAGCCTGGTCGATGAGCTCGGAGGCGGCACGGTCGTTGAAGCGCAGGCGGGCGCGGAAGCCGGACAGGTTCTCCCGGTCCACAAAGCGGGTGCAGCGCACGGCCTGCACGCCGGGCAGCTGGATGGGATGCCAGAGGTTGTCGGTCAAAAAAGCCAGCCGCAGGGCCGGGATGAAGATGTGGTCGATCTGATCTTCAGGGTGCATGGCACAGGGGCAGGTGATGATGTGGTAGCCCCGGGCCAGTGCTTCGGCCCGGATGAGTTCCAGCAGCAGGCGGGAGACCGCCCCGTAATCATCCCGGAATACCACATACCGGTCGGCCAGCGCTTCCACCGTGCCCCGGTAGAATACCATCCCCTTGGGGGTGATGGCTGAGAGCAGCCGCAGCTCCTCGCTGGCGGTGCCCTCGGTGCGGGGAAGCAGCCGGGTGCAGAGCCGCTTGACGTAGCGGCGCACCTTTTCAAAGTTGGCGCTGCAGGCTTCGGCCCGGCGGCTGTCCAGCATCAGGCTGCCCGCCGATGCGATATACCGAGCTGCCCGGCCCCGCAGGGCGGCATTCCGGGCAAACAGGGCCTTGACCTCGTCCCGGTGGGGAGCCAGCTTTCCGGCATCGATGGTGTGGTACAGGCTCACCACCAGCTCATCAGCCCCGGGCGCGTCCGGCTCCACCACATGGGGCGCGGTGGCATCGATGATGGCGCGTTTCTGGTCGAGGAAGATGACCCCGTCCAGACTGTCCGGGTCGCTGGCACAGTGGATCTTTTCGATGCGCTGGCCCTGCTGCTCGGCGGCCTGGGCCAGATGCTTCATCAAGGTGGATTTGCCGCATCCCGGCCCGCTTTTGATGAGAAGCATCTGCATCCCGGGCTCCCGGCGCAGCGGTTCAAAATAACCCTTGAAGCCCGCCGGTGTGGTGGCCCCCAGAAAGAAATCGGGGGAACGGCTTTGGATGGTTTTCATATCAGAACACCTCACTTTTGCTTTAGGGTATGCAAAAATGAAGGGAGATGATACTTGGAAACGGCCTTGCCCTCTCAGTCTCGCTCCGCTCGCCAGCTCCCCCAAAGTGGGAGCCCTTGGCAGTTTTTGTGAGCTTCATCTTTCTGCCAAGGCCTCTCCCATCGGGAGAGGTGGCATTGCGACAGCAATGACGGAGAGGGTAAGCTTGTTAATATGTGTGCCCGCACACCTCGTGGATCTTCTCCCGCAGAGCCACAAAATCCGCAAAGGCGGCGGGTTTGTTCTGCGCCTGCCGGAGCAGGGCGGCGGGGTGGAAGGTGCCCATGAACCATACGCCGTTCTTTTGCACAAAGGTGCCGTGCTCCTTGGTCACGGAGAAATCGGTGCGGATCATCCGCTGAGAGGCGATGCGGCCCAGGCAGACCACGATCTTTGGCTGCAGCAGTTTGAACTGCTCCCGGAGCCAGGGCATACAGGCCTCGCTCTCGGTGGGCAGCGGGTCACGGTTCTGGGGCGGGCGGCATTTGACGATGTTGGCAATGTAGCAGTTTTTGCTCCGGTCCAGATCGATGGCAAACAGATATTTGTCCAGCAGCTGGCCGCTGCGGCCCACAAAGGGCAGGCCCTGCTCGTCCTCGCTCTGGCCCGGGCCTTCGCCCACGAACAGCACCTCAGCAGTCTGGACACCCTGCCCGAACACCACATGGGTGCGGTCAGTGCACAGCTCACATCTGCGGCAGGCAAGGCACTCGGCCTTTAATGTATCCCAATCCATAGCAGTTTGATCTCCTTGCAGCTGAATGATAATTTATTCACAAATAAAAAATGGTTTTCTCCTAAAATAATAGCACAGAAAGCCAATTTTGTC
>OOCE01000054.1_pt1 | contig 36020 bp, 33 predicted proteins | sample 1671421 | NCBI WGS metagenome assembly OOCE01 (sample SAMN06348155, study PRJEB24527) | human gut metagenome | biome: human gut; feature: ankylosing spondylitis patient; material: feces | host: Homo sapiens | place: China | collected 2015-10 | reverse complement strand
TCAGCAGCTGCTGCATCATCAGGAAGCTGACCAGACCGGCCAGACCTGCGGTACCGTCGTTGTCGGCCAGGCCCACAGCGGCACCAATGGCGAACAGCCATGCCATGTTATCAATCAGAGCGCCGCCTGCCTTGACCAGCAGGAAGCCAACGGTGTATGCTGCACCGGAAGTCGGTGCACCGGGAACGCCCATAACGCCCGGAGCGAGGGCATAACCAAGACCCATCAGGATGCCGCAGATCGGCAGCACAGCGACGGGAAGCATCAGTGCTTTGCCCAGTTTCTGGAGATACTTCATCATAAAGCACATTCCTCCTTAAGAAATGTTTGTGTTTACAGACGCTTCTGGTTGTAAGCCGTCCATAATTCCGTAATAGAATATTAACATACTTTTGCAAAAAAGGAAAGTCCTTTCCGCGATAAATCTATCAAATTGCGTCAAAAGTCCTTATTTGCGTATTTTGCGTGAACATTTTTTGGTTTTCGTGTACAATCCTCGGCTTTATGTTGAAAAATCTTTTCTTTTCTCCGGCATTTTGCCCAAAGGCTTGCATCCCAGACGGGAATCGGGTACTATACTAGTATAAGGAAACACAGAATTTTGAAGGAGGTTTTCCCCATGGAATGGACCGACATCCGCCTGACCGTGGCCAAGGCCGACGCCGACAACGCCGAAGCCGTTGCCACCATGATCGCCGAGGGCGGCATCTATATCGAAGATTACAGCGACATCGAGCAGCAGGTGGCCGAGATCGCCCATGTGGACCTGATCGAGCAGGAGCTGCTGGACAAGCCCCGCGACCGGGTCATCATCCACATGTATCTGGAGCCGGGCGCTTCCCCCGTGGAGACCCTGGCCCTGATCTCTGCCCGCATGGAGGCTGCCGGCATCGCCTACACCGTGGAGACCGAGGGTGTGGAGCAGGAGGACTGGCAGAACGGCTGGCGCAAATATTACCACCCCATGGAGATCGGCAGCCGTCTGGCTGTGGTGCCCTCGTGGCAGCAGTACGACACCGACCGGGTAAAGCTGATCCTTGACCCGGGCCTTGCCTTCGGCACCGGCGGCCACGAGACCACCAGCCTGTGCATGGAAGCGCTGGACGAGCGGGTCCAGGGCGGTGAACGGGTGCTGGACATCGGCACCGGCAGCGGCATCCTGGCCATTGCAGCCCTGAAGCTGGGTGCCGCCGTGGCCGAGGGCGTGGACATCGACCCCGTAGCCGTGCGCACCGCCGGGGAGAACGCTGCCCTGAACGGCGTGCAGGATCAGCTGACCGTGCTGGTGGGCGACCTGTCCGACAAGGCCAGCGGCCAATACAACATCATCACCGCCAACATCGTGGCCAACGCCATCCTCAGCCTGGCCCCCGCCGTGCCCGGCCTGATGGCCGACGGTGCCGTCTTCATTGCCAGCGGCATCATCGACACCCGCAAGGACGAGGTGATCGCCGGGCTGGAAGCCGCCGGCCTTGCCGTTGTGGAAGTGAAGGAGAAGCGCGGCTGGGAGTGCATCGTCTGCAAGAAGGCGTGAAATTATAGAGCTGGCTCGCCCTCTCCGTCACCTTCGGTGCCACCTCCCCCAAAGGGGGAGGCCTTGGCAAAGAGATGAAGTTTGCGTGGACTGCCAAGGGCTCTCCCCTTGGGAGAGCGGACACGTTAGCGACTGAGAGGGCGAGGATGTTTCAGGAGGAACTATGCCGCACCGTTATTTTACCACTGAGATCGCCGACGGCACGGCTGTGCTGCGCGGCACCGATGCCCATCATCTGGCCCGCGTGATGCGTGCCCGCATGGGCGATACTGTCATTCTATGCGACGGCAGCGCCGTGGAATACACCGCCACCATCACCGGCTTCGGGGATGACTGCGTGGAATTCTCGGTAGAGCCGGGCTACCCCAGCGCCGCCGAGCCCAGCGTGGAGGTCACCCTGCTGGCCGGTTACCCCAAACAGGACAAGCTGGAGCAGATCATCAAGCACGGCGTGGAACTGGGGGCCGCCCATGTGGTGCCCTTCTTCAGCCGGTATTGCGTGGCCGCCCCCAAAAAAGAGGAGCAGAAGAATGAGCGCTACAACCGCATCGCGCTGGAAGCCGCCAAGCAGTGCGGCCGGGGCGTGCTGCCGGACGTGGCCCTGCCGCTGCCCAACTTCGGGGCCGTGTGCCGCACCTTTGACCAGTACGACCTGGTGCTGTTCTGCTACGAGTGCGGCGGCGCGCCGGTGCGCCAGCTGCTGGCCGAGGCAGCACCCGCCGACGGCAAAAAGCGGAAGATCGCCATCGTGACCGGTGCAGAGGGCGGCTTTGCCGCCGAGGAGGCCGAAATGGCCGCCAAAGCCGGAGCCAGAACGGTTGGCCTTGGCCCCCGCATCCTGCGGTGCGAGACCGCCCCGCTGGCCGTGCTTGCCGCCGTGATGACCCTGACCGGCAATCTGGAATAACCGGGGCTCCGGGCGGCGCACCTTCCATAAACGAAAAATTCCGACCCACGGGTTCGGGAAAGTCTGCGGGCTTTCCCGGCCCGTTTTTTATTTTTTGCCTCGTATAAAGATCTCCCGGATTTTTGTGCAGCATTACCCTGTCATTCTCCCTCAAATTCTCAGCTGTTTTTGTGCTCGTTCCACAAAATTACCTACCCCACCCCCCGAAAATTCAGCATTTTGTCTTGACATTCTCCACGGCACAGTACTATACTTGCGCCACAAAGAGACGCCGGGCATGAAAATGCACAGCCATGTGATTTTCTGCCCCGAAGTTCCGGTTTTTGCCGGTTTTCGGCATCGTTCCCGGTAACGTTCACGTCTCTGTAAGTTTTTTTGTTTGGAGGGTTTTGCAATGAGGAAAAGCGTGAAACAACAGCTGGCCTTGCGGGTACTTTCTACAGCTGCGTTGATGGCCATGGTCTCTTCCATCGCCACGGCGGCGTTTGCGGACACTTACGATCTGAACAAGGGCAGTGTGACGGTAGAGACCAAAGAGAACGGCATCACTTATGTGACCCAGCTGGACAATACGCAGAAGGACGGCTACGCCCGGAACGACAAGGATGATATCCTGCACGACTATCAGGACAAGACCGGCGTTACTATCACCAGCGGCGGCGAGAAGACTTCAAATACCATCACGGTGGAGACGGCAAAAGATCAGACTACCGATGTTACCCTGGAGAATGTGCACATTGAAGTTAATACCACCCGTGCCAAGTCCGGTGCGATTGAAATAAAGGGCGATGGCGACACCAACCTTGAACTGAACGGCGACAACACCGTTCTGGTTGAAAACGAGTGGAGTGAAGAACACGCCGCCATCGAAAAAGCGGACAAATACGGCACCGGCACCCTGACCATCAAGGACGATGTGAACGATAACGGTACGGAAAAATCCGGTACCGAGGCGGACACTACCGGCAAGCTGCTGGCAGGCGGCTACCATAATTCTGCCGCCATCGGCGGCGGTAGCAATACGTATAACAGGGAATATTCTTTAGCCGACACGTCCAATATTACCATCACCGGCGGTGATATCACTGCCATTGCCGGATGTGATGGCGCTGCTGCCATTGGCGGCGGCTGCAGCGGTACCGGCAAAAACATCCGCATTGAAGGCAATGCCCATGTTACTGCCGCTTCCGAGGATGGTGCTGCGATCGGCGGTGGTTTCGGCAGTGGAAACAGCGTCACCATTACGGACGATGCCGTTGTTGATGCTTATTCTGCTTTTGCCGCTGCGATTGGAAATGGCGATCAAGTCGGCTGCTCCAACGACCCTACTACTATTACGATCTCCGGAAATGCCACCGTACATGCAGAAACCCGCGAATCCGGCTGCGCCATTGGTACTAGTCGGGATGGTAGCCTTTCTGATCTCACGATCAATATTGAAGAAAATGCCAATGTTACAGCTATTGCTTCCTATGATCGTCCTGCGATTGGAAATGCTGGCTGTCACGATGATACTACAACAACCATCAACATTACCGGCGGCACCGTAAATGCAATCAATTCCTTTGGCTCCGACAATCCTGCGTTTTCTTCTCAATATGATGGAACCGGTAACTACAGCCCTGCGATTGGTGGCAGGATTAACAAGTGGAGTGGCAATAGCGACTTTAACACTACCTGTAACGTCAACATCAACAGCAGCACCGGTGATACCGTTGTCAACGCATACATTTATGGAAAAGGCTCCGGTACTGCGATTGGTTCCGGAACTGAAACTTATAGCTATAACCCATACAAGGTCGAATATCAGTATGTTCCTGCCGACAGCGTCAGCTACAAGGCAGACGGTTCCTCCCACTTTGGCGAAAGCAACTCTGCCATCGTCAATTGCTATCAGAATGGTGCTGCCCCCAAAAAAGAAAAACTTAACCTGCCGAGCACAAAAGATGATGCTGCCCTGAATAATATCTCCTCCTATCGCCACGAAATCACCGGCGGCACCCTCACCAAGGTCGTCCACAACCGCAAGTACATGGACGAGAACCCCAACATTGACACCAGCAAGCTGAAGGACGAGGACCTGCACGACTGGCAGCTGGTGAAGAGGGTAGAGCCCACGCTGGATGCAGACGGCTATGCAGACTACATCTGCTCCATCGACAAGTGCGGGCAGACCAAACATGTGGTGCTGCCCAAGATCGTGCCGGACACGCCCAGCACCCCGGAAACTCCGGACACGCCTGACACTCCCAACAAGCCGGACACGCCCGACACCCCGGACGTCCCGTCCACCCCGGAGGTGACCCCGGCAGACCCCGCCGTGACCCCGGACGCCGTGCAGGCTGACGCTGCCCCGGCAGATGCCGCTGTGACCCCGGACGCAAAGCCGGAAGCTGCTGCCACAGCTGCCGTTTCTGCCGCCGCCCTGCCCCAGACCGGTGCAAACTGGCTGGCAGTGGTGGGCAGTGCCCTCAGCGGTCTGTTCCTGCTGGCCGCAGGCTTTGTGCTGGACCGCAAAGGCCGCCGCATGAACTGAGAAACCATTTTTTAAAGCCATCTCCCCCTGCTGTGCGTTCCGCAAGCTGCACGGCAGGTTCCCCAAACAAAGGGGGCTGCTGCACAGCGTGCAGCAGCCCCTTTCTTTTATCGCTTTATTCCAGCTCGGTGTCGTCCGGGTGGGCGTCGGCTTCCAGCAGAGCCTTTTTGGTGTGCAGCAGGTTCTGCGGGCTCACCGAGAAGCTGCGCAGGCCCATCTGCAGATACTGCACCGTATTCACCGGGTTGCCCACGGCAAGGCCGCAGATGGTCACCGGCACGCTGCCGGCCTTTGCCGCCTCCATGACCATGGTGATGAGCTTTTTCATGGCCGGGCTGGCGGGGCGGTAATACCGCTCCGCGCTGGCCAGCTCCCGGTCGGCGGCGTGGGTGTACTGGGTCAGGTCGTTGGTGCCGATGACCAGAAAATCGCACCCGTGGGCCACGAATTCCTCCGCGGTCAGGCAGGCCGACGGCACGCTGAGCATGACGCCGAAGGGGGTCTTTTCGTTGAAGGGCACGCCCCGCTCCCGCAGGCTCTGGCGGCAGTGCTCCACGATGTGCATGGCGGCGTCCCAGTCCTCCACATCGGTCACCATGGGGAACATCACCCGCAGCGGGCCGCGGGCCGCGGCCCGCAGCAGGGCACAGATCTGGGTCTCAAACTGGCGGGGCTGGCGCAGGCTGTTGCGGATGCCCCGCAGCCCCAGCTTGGAGGACTGCACCCCCTGATAGGCGTCCGCCATGGTGCGGTCGGCACCAAAATCGAAGGTGCGCACGGTCACAGGGCAGCCCTGTGCCGCTGCAAGGCAGGAGGAATAGAAATAAAACTGTTCCTGCTCGTCCAGAATGCGGCCGGGCAGCATCATGTAGCTGCTGCGCAGCAGGCCCACGCCCCGGGCACCGGACTGCATGGCGGTGTCGATGTCCTCCGGGCCAAAGCAGTTGGCCAGCAGCTCAAAGGCTGCGCCGTCCCGGGTGTAGCCGGGCTGGCGGCCCAGCACCCGCATTTCTTCGTTCTCGCGCTGCAGTTCGCAGATGCGGGCCTCTGCCTGCTGGCGGGCCACCGCGTCCGGGTCCAGGATGCATTCGCCCTTGGTGGCGTCCAGGATCACCGTGCGGCCGTCGCAATCCTCCAGAAAATCCGCTCCCACCTGCACGATGCCGGGGATGTTCATGGCCCGGGCAATGATGGCGGCATGGCTCTGGCCGCTGCCCTCGGTGGTGACGACGCCCAGGATCATGCCGGAGGGCACACTGAACAGGTCGGTGGGCATCAGGCGGTCGGCGGCCAGGATCACCGGGTGGTCCAGTGCCAGCCACATGCGGGGCCGGTTGCCCAGAATGTTGATCACCCGGCTGGTGGCGTCCAGAATGTCCACGCTGCGCAGCTGCATGTAGGGGTTGTCCTTCATGTTGGCCAGCTGGTCGGCGTAACGCTGGCCCACCTTGTCCATGGCGGCAGCGGCGCTGATGCCTGCCTTGATGCAGAACCGCACCTCGTTCATCATGCCTTCGTCGTCCAGCATCATGCTCTGGAACTGCAGGATGGCCTGCTCGGTGGAAGCGGCCCGCTCGGCCATACAGTCCAGCTCGCTCTGGGCGGTGCGCACCGCATCTTCCAGCTGGCGCAGCTCCCGTTCCGGGTCAAAGGGCCCGGTGCTGAACGTTTCCACATGGCGTTCCAACCGGCTCACCTGCCCCAGCACAAGGCCCGGGGACGCAGAAACACCTTTACAGATCTTCATGTTCGGTCACCTCCGGCAGTTCCGGCGCGGTCAGGGCCTGCCAGACCAGCGCCTGCAAGAATGTATTGGGCAGCAGGGCTGCCAGCGCCGCCCGGCCCGCGTCCGCGCTGCCTGCAAACAACGGGGCAAACCCGGCCATGCGCGCACGGTCGCATTTGTCCAGAAACGCCTGCCCCAGCGTCCGGGTGGTGTAGTACACCGTGGGGTCTACCCCCACGTCCTCGGCCACGGCTTCCAGCGGGGCAAGCTCGGCGTCCTTCATCCGGGCCAGCAGCAGGGCCGCGTCTGCGGTAAGGGTCACGGGGTATTTCTCCCGCACGGCCTTCTGCACCGCGTCGAACCGTGCCCGGAACGCGGCAGCATCGGCGCTGCTGTCCGGGCCGTTGTCCACGGCATAGGCGCAGCCCCGCACCCGGCCAAAGGCCCGCAGGGTGTCGTAATAACCCAGCTCCACATTGCGGCGGGCGGTATCGGGGTCAAAGTGCAGGATGTCGCCCAGCTCCCAGTAGCTGCGCACCATGGTGGTGGGCAGACCGGTGAGGTTGGGGCGGGTGATGCCCACCCCCTCCAGGTCCACGCACACCAGCTCGTCAGCCCCCATCTTTTTCGCAAGGCCGGTGGGCATGTTGTCGCTGTAGCCGCCGTCCAGGAACTTGACCCCGTCGATATCCCGCGCCCGCAGGGCAGGGAAGCAGGCCGCCGAGGCCATGAGGTAATCCTTCACGCGGCCCTGCGGGATCTCGTCCAGCGTCAGCTCCCGGGGCTTCAGGCCCCGCTGCTCCACCGTGACAAGGCCAAAGCGGATGTTGGCGCGGCGCAGCGCGTCCTCGTCCAGCACCCGTTCCACGATCTCTTCCAGCGGCGAGACGTCCATACCGCCGGCCTTCACCACACTGCGCAGAAAACTGTGCAGGGCCGACAGGTCGGCGTTTTCTTCGGGCAGCTCCATCACATCCTTGCTGCGGATGGTCAGCCACATATCCCGCGCCACCTCGTACAGGTCCAGCACGAACATGGCACCGTTCAGGCTGCCCACACTGGTGCCGGTGATGATCTGCGGGTGCCAGTCCAGCTCCATCAGAGCCTTCCACACGCCCACCTGATAGCTGCCGCGTGCTCCGCCGCCGGCCAGCACCAGCGCTTTGCACGGAATGGTTTGGTTTTCCATACTGCCTGCCTCCCTGTCTGTCTTTGCTGAAATTATACCATATTTTCCGGAAAATTTCTCCCCGTTTTTTGGTTCCTCACGGCTTTTATACGGCTAAGATCCGTGGTATACTGGGCAGGAATCATCTTGAAGGAGGAACTTTGCCCCATGCGCTGCAAGCAATGGATCTTTGATATGGACGGCACCCTCACCGACAGCATGACCGTGGTGTGGCGGGGTGCCCCGCTGGCGCTGCTGCAGCGCTATGGCCGCACGCCCAAAGCAGACCTGAACGACGTGCTGCTGACCATGGGCATGGCCGACGGTGCCCGCTACCTCATCCGAGAATACGACCTGCCCCTGACCGAGGCGGAATATTACGACGTGATGCGGGACGTGATCGCCCAGCTGTACGAAACGGTGGACCTGAAGCCCGGTGTGCGCACCCTGTTGGCAAAGCTGCAGGCCGAGGGGGCCCGGCTGTGCCTGTGCTCCAACACCTGGTCCGACCAGTGCCGCACCGTGCTCACCCGGCTGGGCATCGCAGACTATTTTTCCTTCATCGTGGAGGCGCAGGGCGTGCTGCACAAGAGCCGCCCGGAGGTGTTCTTCGAGTGCATGCACCGGCTGGGCGGGGCCGACCCCGCCGCCTGCGCCGTGTGCGAGGACGCCATTTACGCCGCTTTCACTGCCCACAAGGCCGGGTTCACCGTGCTGGGCGTGCAGGACGCCGCCAGTGCCGCCGATGCCCCTGCCATGGCGCAGGTGTGCGACCAGTTCCTGCCGGACTGGACCGCACTGGACTGGACAAAGATCTGAGAAATTTTTCCGCAAAAACACGCCGGTGTTCCCGCTGTGGGAGCACCGGCGTGCTGTTATTTCAGGCTGTATTTCTGCTGCTGCACCCATTGCTGGAAGGCGTCCCGCACGGCACCCTCCCGCCCGCGGGGGATGGAGATGCGGGCCCCGCTGCGCATGCGCAGCTCCCCGGCAGAAAGCAGGTCCGCCTCGGCCAGATTGACCACATAGGAGCGGTGGGGCTGCAAAAAGCGCCCATCCGCCAGCAGAGGCTGTGCCACCGCAGAAAACGGCACCCGCAGCGACAGGGTGGGCACGTCCTCCCCGCTGGTGAGGTGGAAGTGCACGATGTGGTGGGTGCACTCCAGATATTCGATGCCCGCATAGGGCAGCGCCCGCAGGCCCTCGGCGGTGTTCACCGTGACGGACGGGCCGTATTCCGGCTCGGTGGCGCGGGCCAGCAGGGCCGAAAGCTCCCGCTGGCGCACCGGCAGCAGCAAATATTGCAGCGCATCCACCTTGTAGGCGCTGTAAGCGTGGGCCGTGGTGCGGGCCACAAAGGCCAGCGGGGCCCGGCGGCCCCGGCGGCGCAGCTCCCCGGCAGCCGCCAGCCCCACCGGCGTAGCCGAGCCGGAAAGCTCCAGCAGGTACAGGTCGTACCGCACGCCCTCCCCGTCCTTCCGCAGCAGGGCGTCGGTGTCCGGCAGGTGTTCCACGATGCAGGCGTCCGCTCGCCGGGCAAAAAATTCCATGCACTGGCGTTCCAGCCCGCTGCGCAGGCCCGCGTCCGGGCTGCACACCGCAATGTGAAAGATCACAGGATCCCTCCTCTTCAAACCCGCCCTTGCATTTTGCGCGGTGCGGGGGTATAGTAATCAAAAAACAACAAAGGAGACGCCGCCATGTCAAAGCCCCTTGTCAGCATCATTCTGCCCGTGTACAACGCCCAGAACCACATCGCCCGCTGTCTGGAGAGCATCTGCGCCCAGAGCTGGCAGAACATCGAGGTCATCGTGCTGAACGATGGCTCCAAGGATCAGAGCCTGCCCGTGTGCGAAGCGTTCCGCGCAAAGGACGAGCGCATCGTGCTGGTGGACAAGGCCAACTCCGGCGTGTCCGACACCCGCAACCTGGGCCTGAAGCTGGCCAGCGGCAAGTATGTGCAGTTCGTGGACAGCGACGACTATATCGACCCGGACTTCACCGAGCATCTGGTCACTGCTGCCGAACAGAACAACGCCGACCTGGTCATCGCGCCCTACAAGATGGTGATCCCCGCCGGGGCCAGCAAGCCGGAACAGGTGCTGGACAAGCTCCAGGACGAGCTGGGGGTCATGACCGTGGCCCGGCCCCCGGAGGTACGGGAGTACGGCTTTCTGCCTGCCGGGGTCTACACCCAGGACGAGTTTGCCCGGCATCTGATGGACAAGCCTGCCTCTTATTTTTACGGGGTGCTGTGGAACAAGCTGTACCGCCGGGACCTGCTGGTGGACCACCAGATCCAGTTTACCAGCGAGGTGCGGTGGGCCGAGGACCTGGTGTTCAATATGCAGTACCTGGAGTACGCCAACGTGCTGGTGTCCATCCCGGAGGCAGGGTACTACTATGTCCAGAACCCCCAGAGTATCTGCCACACCCAGATCAACGCCGCCTCTCTGGTGCAGAACAAGATCCAGGTGTTCCACTACTACACCGAGCTGTACACCCGGCTTGGCATCTACGAGGAGGTGCGGCCCCAGCTGTACAAATTCCTGGTGGATATCGCGGAGAGCACTTACCCTTCCGGCCCCTTCAAGGAGGTCATCGACGAGGCCAAGGCCTACTGGAAGGATGCCCGCGAGGACGTGCAGACCCGCACCGCCGAAGCGCGCGAGCGCTGGAACGGCATGCGGGAGGAGCTGCGGGAAACGGCGCAGGAACGCAGTGCCGAGTGGAAGGCCCGGCACGACAGCGACCCCAAAGAATAAGCAAAAACAACAAACGGGAAGCCGCAGGAGCTTGCACGCTCCGGCACGGCTTCCCGCTTTTTTATGCGATGTTCAGCGGCCGGGTGCTCAGCAGCCGATGGCGGCGCACTTCTTGGCCAGCCACTCGCGCTCCTCGTCGTTCAGGCGGGGTGCCAGCTTCTCGAACACCTGACGGTGGTAGTTGTTCAGCCAGTCCAGTTCGTCCTTGGTCAGCACACCGGGCACGATGGGAGAAGTGGCGATGGGCACGAACATGATCGGCTCAAAGCCCAGGAAGGTGCCGTACTGGTTGTCGGCCTTGTGCACGCACACCAGCTCGTTCTCGATGCGGATGCCCACCAGATCGGTCTCATACACGCCGGGCTCGTCGGTCACGATCATGCCCGGGCGCATCAGGGTGGTGTTGCGGCCGTTCAGGGCGTGGGGGCCTTCGTGGACGTTGCCCACAAAGCTGACGCTGTGGCCGGTGCCGCAGCGGTAGTTGATCAGGTGCTGCCACAGCGGTTCACGGGCGATGGTGTCGATCATATGGCAGTCGCAGTAGTCCAGCCAGACCGCCTTGGCGATGTCGATGTGGCACTGCAGGGTCCAGGTGTAGAACTTGCGCTCGTCCTCGGTCAGCTCACCCAGCGGGTAGGTGCGGGTGATGTCGGTGGTGCCGTCCATGTAAGTGGCACCGCTGTCCACCAGCAAAAAGCCCTTGCGCTGGAGCTTTGCGTGGTCCTCCGGGGTGGCGTGGTAGTGCATCATGGCTGCGTTGCCGCCGTAGGCCGCAATGGTGCCAAAGCTTTCCACGATGAACTTATCCGTGGTGCTGCGGTACTTGTGCAGGATCTCGTCCACGGTCAGCTCGGTCAGCTCTTCGCCGGCTTCCAGACGCTTTTCCAGCTCGATCTGGAACCGCACCATAGCCACAGCGTCGCGCAGGTGGGCTTCCTTGTCGTGGGTCAGCTCCACTTCGTTCTTCACGCCTTTCATGGGCAGCAGCGGGTCGGCCAGGTCCTTCACGGTGAGGGCGGCGTTGTTCTCCAGCACCTGATACACGGCATAGTTCACGGTGGCGCTCTCTGCCAGCACGGTCTGGGGCTCGGTCTCAGCGGCCATGAAGTCCAGCACACTGTCGTACTCGGCCAGGGTCACACCGTTGGCTTCCAGTTCCGCCTTTGCCTCCGGGATCACGCGGGCGGTGTGGATGAACAGCACGGCGCGGTCCGGGGTGACATAGCAGTAGGCCATGGCGTAGGGGGTGCACTCGATGTCCATGGCGCGCAGGTTCAGCAGCCAGGCAAGGTTGTCCAGCTTGCCCACCAGCTGGGCGGTGCAGCCCAACTCGGCCAGCTTTGCACGCAGCTGGCCCAGCTTTTCGGCGGGGGAGAAGCCTGCATATTCCTTGGGCAGGATCCAGGCCGGGGTAGCGGGCAGAGCCGGGCGGCCCTCGGTCCACAGCTCATCCTCCAGGAACAGGGTCTTGATGGCGGCGTTCTTGGTTTCCAGCGCCTTCTTCACGCTGTTCACCAGCGCGCAGCTGGCGGTCAGACCGCACAGGCCCAGCTTGCCGCCCTCAGGCACCACCTTGGCGCAGTATTCCTCCACGGTGGGCACGCCCGGCTCACCCATCTTCATCAGCTGGATCTCGGTGCCTGCGATCTCCTTCTCGGCCTGCACAAAGTAACGGCCGTCGGCCCAGACAGCACTCTCGGTCATGGTGACCACGAAGTTGGAGTTTTCACCATGGAAGCCGGAGAAGTAGGTCAGGGAGGTGTAGTGGTCGGGCAGGTACTCGCTGGAGTGGGGGTCGCCCACCGGGATCAGGTACACATCCACACCGTTTGCCTGCATGGCGGCACGCAGAGCGGCCAGCCGTTCGGGAACTGTATTCATGCTCATAGAAAAGCCTTCTTTCTCATATTTGCCGGAAGAACGTCCGGCGGCGGTGGTTTGCTACTGCATATTGTAGCATTCCGGCGCAAAGAATGCAATGCGGGAGTGTCGGCTGTTCCGGACGCAAACACGCAGCGGCCCGCAAAGACCGCTGCGCGTTTTTTCTTCACACGGTTGCCGTGCTGTCAACAGCCGCCGCCGTGTCGCCTGCCGGTCGTTGACCGTCCGTTGGCGGGGTCTTGCCGTCCGGGGGCGTCCGTCCCTCTGCCGGAGCCTGCCCCTTGCCGAATCGCTGCCCGCCGGGGCCGCCGGTTCCCCTTATTTGTCGTCCAAAACGCGAAAACGCAACCAAATTGCAAAAAATGTTACAATTTTTTCTTGAAAAAGGCCGTTTTCCCATTGACAGGCTTGCTATAATAGAGATGTAAGATTTTACGGGCCAGCGCTCTGCGGCTCTGTCTGCTAACAAAGAAAGAGGCATTCAAACTATGACCAAAATTGATATTTTTTCCGGCTTCCTGGGCGCCGGCAAGACCACTCTGATCAAAAAACTCATCAAGGAGGCCTTTGCCGGCCAGCAGGTCGTTCTGATCGAGAACGAGTTCGGTGAGATCGGCATCGACGGCGGCTTCCTGAAGGAGTCCGGCATCCAGATCAATGAGCTGAACGCCGGCTGCATCTGCTGCTCTCTGGTGGGTGATTTCCGCACCGCCCTGCAGCAGGTGGTGGAGCAGTACCACCCCGACCGCATCGTCATCGAGCCCTCCGGCGTGGGCAAGCTGAGCGACGTGACCCGCGCCGTGGAAGGCGTGGCCGAGCACCTGGATGTGCAGCTGAACAGTTTTGTCACCGTGGCCGATGTGAACAAGGTCAAGATATATATGAAGAACTTCGGTGAGTTCTACGACGACCAGATCAGCCATGCAAGCTGCATCCTGCTCAGCCGCACCCAGACCGCCAGCGAGGAGAAGATCGCCGCCGCCGTGGCCATGCTGCGCGAGAAGAACCCCACCGCCACCATCGTGACCACCGCATGGGACGAGCTGACCGGTGAGCAGATCCTGAAAGCCATGTCCACCAAGGACGACTTCAAGGCAGAGCTGATCGCCATGGCCGCCAAGGCAAACGAGAAGCACGCCGAGGAGGACGAGGAAGAAGAGCACCACCATCATCACCATCACGACGACGAGAACGGCGTGTGCAGCTGCGGCCATCACCACGATGATGACGATGATGAGGACGAGCACGAGCATCACCATCACGACCATGACGAGGACGATGACCACGACGAGCATGAGCACCACCATGATCACGATGAGGATCATGACCACGAGGAGCATTGCTGCTGCGGCCACCACCATCACGATGACGACGATGATGAGGACGAGCACGAGCATCATCATGAGCACGGCGACCACTGCTGCTGCGGCCATCACCACCATCATCATGACCACGACGCCGATGAGGTGTTCACCAGCTGGGGCGTCGAGACGGCCCGCAAGTTTACCAAGGCCGAAGTGGAGCACGCCCTCACCGAGCTGGACACCGGCAATTACGGCATGATCCTGCGCAGCAAGGGCATCGTGGACGGCGGTGCCGACGGCTGGCTGGAGTTCGACTATGTGCCCGGCGAGTGGGAAGTGCGTGCCCGCGGTGCCGACGTGGGCGGCAAACTGGTGGTCATCGGCTCCAAGCTGAACGAGAAGGCCATTGCAGAGCTGTTCGGCTGCTGAGATGTAAAAGAAGGAGAAACCATCCATTATGGCAAAAGAAATTCCGGTCTACCTGTTTGTGGGCTTTCTGGAAAGCGGCAAGACCAAATTCATTCAGGAGACCTTTGAGGACCCCAACTTCGACTCCGGCGACAAGACCCTGCTGCTGATCTGCGAAGAGGGCGAAGAAGAGTACAGCCCCAAGAAGTTCGCCTTCCCCGGTGTGACCGTCAAGGTGATCGAGGACAAGGCAGAGATGAACCCGCAGAACCTGGCCAAGCTGGAAAAGGAATCCGGCGCAGGCCGCGTGGTCATCGAGTACAACGGCATGTGGCTGCTGCAGGAGCTGGCCGATGCCCTGCCGGAAAACTGGCTGGTGTACCAGTGCATCGCCACCGCCGACGGCACCACCGCCCTGACCTACGCCCGCGACAACTCCATGCGCAGCCTGCTGCTGGACAAGATCGCCCGCAGTGAGCTGATCGTGTTCAACCGCGCCGAAGCCGTGAACAACGACGAGGCCCGGCAGGAGCTGCACAAGCTGGTGCGTCAGGCTTCCCGCAAGTGCGACATCGCCTACGAGTTCAAGGACGGCAGCGTGGCCTATGATGACATCCCCGACCCGCTGCCCTTCGACGTGAACGCCCCGGTCATCGACATCCATGACGACGATTTCGGCATCTGGTACATGGACTGCCAGGACGAGCCCCAGAAGTACACCGGCAAGACGGTCAAATTCCTGGCACAGGTGTGCCAGACCAACCGCGCCGGCAAGAACAGCTTCGTGCCCGGCCGCTTTGCCATGACCTGCTGCGTGCAGGATATCCAGTTCGTGGGCTTTCCCTGCAGCTACGACGGCTACAAGGCTCTGGAGCAGCGCAGCTGGGTGCGGGTGACCGCCAAGGTGAGCTACAAGTTCCACAACATCTACCGCGGCAAGGGCCCGGTGCTGACCGCCATTTCGGTGGAGCCTGCCGAAAAGCCGCTGAATGAAGTCGTAACGTTCTCTTAACGTTCTGATTGATCTGTAAACAGTAACGTTCTGATTGATCTGTAAACAGGAGGTTCTGGCATGAAAACACTGTTCCGCATTCTGGGCACGGCCGCTGCCGTGGCCGTCACCGGTGCCGCCATCGTGGCACTGGACAAGATCCTGAACCAGAAAGACCCGCTCCATGTGGAGGAGGTCGAGTTCCCCGAAGAAGCCGAGCAGGACGCCGCCGAGGCCGAAAAGACCGCCGAGGCCTACGCCGAAGCAGAGGCCAAAGCAGCGGACGATGCCGCAGAGCAGCCCACCGCCCCGGCCGAAGCCGACGCCCCGGAAGCTCCTGCCGAGCCCGCCCCTGCACAGGAGCCGGCCACGCTGGAGGACACCAGCGAGGAAAAGCCGGTGTATGACCCCGAGGCACTGAACCCCAACCCCGTGGAGGCCGGCCCCGCCGTCGCCCCCAAGGACGAGAACGGCAAGTTCGACGCCACCAAGATCGCTGACGCCAGCGATTTCGGCGACTGGGAAGAGCAGGGCTGCAAGGGCTGATCTCCCGTAACAGCAAAGAGGACGATGCATAACGCATCGTCCTCTTTTTTCATTCGCCTCTTGCCAGCTGCTGCAGCTTTGGCTTGTCCAGCACCTGCACGCCGCCGCGGTACAGCCGCACCCAGCCCTCCTGTGCGAAGTATTTGAGCATCCGGCTCACCACCTCGCGGGCAGAGCCCATGTACTTTGCCATCTGGTCGTGGGTCATGCGCACCTCGTCGCCGCCGGTCTTGGCCAGCTCGTCGGTGAGAAAGATGGCCAGCCGCCGGTCAGCGCTCATGAACAGGATCTGCTGCATCGTCCACATGGTGTCGGAAAAGCGCTCTGCCGTGAGCTGGTAGGCGTAGCAGCGCACATAGACATTCTGCTGCATCAGACGGCGGAAGATGCCCGCGCTGATGCACAGTGCCTCGGTGTCCTCCTCAGCGTCGATGTACAGATCCACATTCACCGAGTCCATCACGCAGGACGCCGACAGGATGCACACCTCCCCGCCGAACAGGCGGTAGAGGGTCACGTCCCGGCCGTCCTCCGACAGCAGATAGGCCCGCAGCTGGCCGGTGCGCAGCAGCAGGATGCCCACACAGCTTTCCAGTGGGCTGTGCACCCGGGCCCCTTTGCGGTAGTGCACCGGGCGGGTGTAGCGGCAGAGCATCTCCTGTTCGTCGGCGGTCAGCTGCGCCCAGAAGGGGAACGCGCAGGCCAGACAATTGCGGTCCTCCGGGGTCTTTTGCATGGCACTCATCCTTTCCGCAGGGCCTTGGCGGCTTCTGTACCGGCCTGTGCCCCCTCGTATACAGCCTTTGCCACCTGCAGCAGGCCGCCGGTGCAGTCCCCGGCAGCGTACAGGCCGGGCACGGTGGTCTGCATCTTCTCATCCACCACGATGCGGCTGCCCTCCACGGCGGCCCCGATCTTGCGGGCCAGCGCAGTGCTGCCCGCCACGCCCAGCGCCACGAACACACCGGACAGGGCAACCTCCTGCCCGTCGGACAGCTGCACCCCGGCGACCACCTGTTCGCCCAGAACAGCCTCCACCTTCTGCGGGTATACGGTCACCTCCGGCGGGAATTCTGCGGTCAGCGGCATGCCGTTGGTCAGCAGGCTGACGCTTTTCACCACCGGCAGCAGGGCCTGCACCTCGTGCAGGGCATAGGCTCCGCTGCCCAGCACGGCCACATCCTTGCCGCGGTAGAAAAAGGCGTCGCAGACGGCACACCAGCTCACGCCGTGGCCCTCCAGCCCGGCAAGGCCCGGAATGCGCGGCACTGCACGGGAGGCCCCCGTGGCCAGGATCACCGCGTCCGCCGGGTAATCTTTTCCTATGGTTTCTACCGTAAGTTTATCCGTATAGGTCAGCCCCACGGCTTCGGCGGTCACAAACCGCACCCCCAGGCGTTTGGCGTTCTCGATGCTACGGCGCTCCAGCTCTGCACCGGAAACCGGCTGAGCAAGGCCGTAGTAGTTTTCGATCTTCTCGGCCCGGTCCAGCGCACCGGGGCCTTTGGTCAGCACGGTGGTGTCCACCCCCGCGCGGACCGCGTACAGTGCGGCAGATACGCCCGCCGGGCCGGAACCTACGATCACAATGTTGGACATGGTTGGTCCTCCTTTTCAGAGTCACGATTTAAAATGGCCTCCGCTTCGCTCTGGCCATGATCAGAGGAAACATGATTTTTAATTTGCGGATGGGGTCGTAGCGGGCAGCTTCACCACATCCACTGCATCGGAAACTTTTCTTATAGTATACACCTTTTTCCGCAAAACTTCTGTGACCGGGTCGCAAAAAGCAGCCTTTTGCCGCTGCGGGGCACTTTTCAGCCGGAAAAGAGTGTGTTATACTGGGTTTGTTTCTCTGATTTTCTGCCATGGAGGCTTTTTATGACCAAACAGCGCATTCTTTTCATTACCACCGGCGGCACCATTGCCAGCGTACATACTCCGCAGGGCCTCCGGCCCGTGCTCAGCAGCGGCGAGCTGCTGGCCCATCTTCCGGAGCTCAACGACCTGTGCATCCCGGAAACGCTGGCCCTGTGCAGCATCGACAGCACCGACCTCGGCCAGGAACACTGGCTGATGATGGCCCGCGCCATTCAGGAGAACTACGCCCTGTACGATGGTTTCATCATCTGCCACGGCACCGATACGCTGGCCTATTCCGCAGCGGCACTTTCTTACCTCATCCAGAACGCGGACAAGCCCATCATCCTCACCGGTGCCCAGCAGCCCATCTCCAACGAGATCACCGACGCCAAGAAAAACCTGCGCGACAGCGTGATCTGTGCACTGGACCCGGGCAGCCGGGGCGTGATGGTGGTGTTTGGCGGGCACGTCATTGCCGGCACCCGTGCCAAAAAGAACAAGACCATCAGCTACGACGCCTTTGCCTCGGTCAACTTCCCGGAGCTGGCACTGGTGCAGGGCGACCGTCTGGTGCGCTATGTGCCTTCGCCCTGGCCCACCGGCCCGGTGGAGTTCGGCCGCGCCATGAACCCCCGGGTGTTCCTGCTCAAGCTCATCCCCGGCATGGACCCCGGCATGATCCCGGAGATCTTCCGCCTGTACGACTGCGTCATCGTGGAGAGCTTCGGCGTGGGCGGCATCCCGCAGCGGCTCATGGACGCCTTTGCCGAGGGGCTGGGCCACTACGAGCAGACCCACAAGGTGCTCATCCTGACCACGCAGGTGACCTATGAGGGCAGCGACGTGGGCGTGTACGAGGTGGGCAAGCGGGTGAAGAACCGATTCCGCTTCCTGGAAGCCCATGACATGACCATCGAAGCCGTGGTCACCAAGAGCATGTGGCTGCTGGCCCAGGACTGCGACAGCTTCGACCAGCTGCAGCAGCGGTTCTACCGTCAGGTGAACTTCGATACCTTCTATCACTGAGGATAAAGCCGCCGGGCAGGCCAGTGCTTGCCCGGCGGTTTTGCCTGTGCACCCTTGCGCCGGGAGGGCTGCGGTGTTACACTGGACAAAAAGGGAGGCGCATCTTACTATGTGGTTCGTGTTTGCACTGGGCAGTGCCGTGTTTGCGGCCCTTACCTCCATCCTGGCCAAGATCGGCATCCAGGGGGTCAACTCCACCCTGGCCACCGCCATCCGCACGGTGGTGGTGCTGGTCATGAGCTGGGGCATGGTGTTCCTCACCGGGACCCAGGGCGGCGTGGGGGATATCTCTCGCCGCAGCTGGCTGTTTTTGATCCTTTCCGGCCTGGCCACCGGGGCCAGCTGGCTGTGCTATTACCACGCTTTGCAGATCGGGGCCGCCTCCAAGGTGGTTCCGGTGGACAAGCTCAGCGTGGTGATCACCCTGGCTTTGGCCTTTGTGATCCTGAAGGAACCCTTTACCGCCAAAAACCTGGTGGGCTGTGCCCTGATCACCGCCGGCACCCTGTTTATGGTGCTGTAAAGCCGCCCTACCAAAAATGCGCCCGGGATACTCCCGGGCGCATTTTTTATTCCGACAGCCGCTGCCGGGTCTTGTTCATCAGGTCCAGCTCCGGCATCAGCTCATCGCTGATCACCGTGAGCATCTGCTCCAGCTTGTCCACGTCCTCTTCCGGGAAGCGCTTGCGCACCCGCTCGATCACGGTGCTCAGGTAGGAGTAGCTGATGTTGTAGTAGTCGATATACTTCTGGGTGGGGCGCAGGTGGTACTCGCGCCGGTCCACGGTGGACTGGATCTTTTCCACATAGCCCTTTTTGACCAGACTGCCGATCTTGTAGGCCGCATTGGGGGTGGAGATCTGCATCATGCGGGAGAACTCCGCAATGGTGGGTTCGCCCATGGCCATGATGCCCTCCATGCAGAAGGACTCCACCGTGGTCAGGGTCGCTTCCCGCGTGGCAAAACGCTGGAATACGTTCTGATAAAAATGCAGCTTGAATTTGGTGTATACATCCTGAAAAGCCTGTTCCAGCATGGGTCGCGCCTCCGCTCGTTCGTTTTCTTTCAGTTTATCACAAGTTGCCCGCGACGGCAAAGCCCAATCATGCTTTTGTCTTTTTGATCGTGCGGGCGCGGATGATGCTGAGCACCACCAGCTCTACGACGATGGCCACGGCCAGCAGCACCAGCGAGGTGAACAGGCTGGCCCGGCTGCCCAGTACCGCCTGTGCCAGGCCGGTGATCACATAACACACCGCCGCGCAGGACGCCGCCGTGATGGCATAGGGCAGCTGGGTGGACACATGGTTCACATGGCTGCAGTGGGCACCCGCCGAGGCCATGATGGTGGTGTCGGAGATGGGGGAGCAGTGGTCGCCGCACACGGCGCCGGACAGGCAGGCCGCGATGGAGATGACCAGCATTTCACCTTCCGGGAATGCGTGGCACACGATGGGGATCAGAATGGAGAAGGTTCCCCAGCTCGTGCCGGTGGCAAAGGCCAGGAACACCGCCACCAGGAAGATGATCACCGGCAGCAGATACTGCAGCGCCGCAGCGGAGCCGCCCAGCAGATTGGCCACATAATACTTGGCTCCCAGCAGGCCGGTCATGCCGGACAGGGTCCAGGCCAGCGTGAGGATGAGCATGGGGCTGACCATGGCCTTGAAGCCCTCCGGGATGCAGGCCGCAAAGTCCTGGAAGGTCATGACGCTGCGCACCCGGTAGAACACGAAGGTGAACAGCAGAGCAATGCTGCTGCCCATCACAAGGCCGGCAGAGGCGTTGCAGTCCGCAAAGGCGGTGACGAAGTCCACCCCGTCAAAGAAGCCGCCGGTGTAGATCATGCCGAAGATGCAGGCCGCGATCAGCACCAGCACCGGTGCGATCAGATCCGCAACGTGGCCCTTCGTCTCGGTGCCGTCGTCCACGTCGTCGCCGTAGGGGCGGTCCTCGGTGGTGAACAGATCGCCGTTCTTCGCGTTGTCCTCGTTCAGCTTCATGGAGCCGAAGTCCGTGCCGGTGAAGATGAGGAACAGGCTCATGACGACGGTAAGCAGGGCATAGTAGTTGTAGGGGATGGTGCGCAGGAACATGGTGAAGCCGTTGATGCCGGACCCCTCCGGCACGCTGGAGGTGACCGCCGCCGCCCAGCTGGACACCGGCGCAATGATGCAGATGGGGGCCGCCGTGGCGTCGATGAGGTAGGCCAGCTTGGCGCGGGACACCTTCTGCCGGTCGGTGACCGGGCGCATGACCGAACCCACGGTCAGGCAGTTGAAATAGTCGTCCACAAAGATCATCACACCCAGCAGCAGGGTGGCAAACTGTGCGCCCGCCCGGGAGTGGATGTGCTTCGATGCCCAGCGGCCAAAGGCGGCCGAGCCGCCGGCCTTGTTCATCAGGGCCACCAGGATGCCCAGCATGACCAGGAACACCAGGATGCCCACATTGCTGCTGTCGGACAGTTTGGCGATCATGCCGCCCTCTTCGTGGAAGAAGAGGGTATTCAGGGCCAGTTCCAGGTTTCCGTTGGCATACAGCAGCGCGCCCGAGGCAATGCCCACCAGCAGGGAGGTGTACACCTCCTTGGTGTTCAGGGCCAGCACAATGGCGATGACCGGCGGCAGCAGCGAGAAGAAGGTGCTGTACACCGCACAGGTGTAGGTAGACGGGTCGGCGATCTTGCCGGGAGTGGCTGCCGTGCACCACAGCAGCAGGGCAAACACGAACAGTGCCGCTGCCCAGGACAGATTTTTGTTTTTCATAATGATTCCTTTTCGTTTCAGGCGATTCGTTCCGGCAGCGTATCAGGCCCCGTGCTGCGGGGCAGACTATCCCCACGGAATGCAAAAGGGGAGTGGGGCCGTGCCGGATTATAAAGCGATGTATTTTGAGCTGTTCCGCGCCAGCGTGCAGGCCGTACAGCTGCTGCAGGACGCACAGGCCCACGCCGAACAGCAGCTGCTGGCCGAGGACCCGCCGCCGCTGCGGCTGGAGCAGCCCGATGGGGAAGAGTGAACCCTCTCAGTTTAACGGCCTCGCCCTCTCCGTCTTTGCTTCGCAAATCCACCTCTCCCAAAGGGAGAGGCAAGAGCTTTACCGTTACGTTCTTGGCTCTCCCTCTGGGAGAGCTGGCGCGAAGCGCCTGAGAGGGCGAGGTTATTCACCCGGTTTTACCCTTTCTTTGCCTCCGCCTTGGCCGCAAACTTGTCGTTGTGGATCACAAAGCGCTCGTGGGTGCCGCCGCCCACCGGGCCTTTTTCGTCGTGCAGGCTCACTTTGAAGGTGAGCTTGCGGCCTTCCACAGCCACCAGCTCGCTCTCGCAGGTCACGGTCATGCCCACGGGGGTGGGAGCGGTGTGCTCCAGCTCCAGCTTCGTGCCCACGGTGCCGTCGCCCTCGGCCAAGGCCGGGGCCACGCTCATCCAGCAGGTCTTTTCGGCCAGGGCCACCAAGGCCGGGGTGGCAAACACGTCCAGCGTGCCGCTGCCCATGGTTTTTGCAGTGTTTGCAGCAGTGACAGACACGCTCTGCTCACCGCGGATGCCAGGTTCCAGTATCATAAAAAATTCCCTCCTGTGCGTTTTGCGCAGCTTGTTGTTTTATACTTTTATAAGATACCACAGCTTGGCAAAGAATGCACCCACTTTGGCGCATTTTGTAAAAAATACCGTTTCGGTTTCCGGCTGTCTGTGCTATGATAGGCTCTGAAAGAGAGGGGACCTCCATGTCTGACTTCTGGAAATCCTATGACATCACCGCCGCCGAATACGGTGCGGGCTATGAGTGCTACCCGCTGTTCGGCACTGTCCATCTCATAGAGCTGGCGCTGTCGGCGCTGTTCCTTCTGGGCATGGTGTGGTGGTACCGCCGCAGCACGCCGCGCACCCGGCGGCACATTCTGGTGGGGGGCACGGCGGCCCTGCTGGCCGACGAGGCCGCCCTGCTGCTGGGCATGGCCTGCACCGGCCAGTGGAACTGGAGCTATCTGCCGCTGCACCTGTGCAGCATCAACGTGTTCGTCTGCCTGTACAACACCCTCACCGACCGCAGCTGGTGCAAGGAGGAGCTGTACGCCCTGTGCATCCCCGGCGCGGCACTGGCTCTGCTGTGCCCCAGCTGGCGGGATGTGCCCGGGTGGTTCACCCTCATCAACCTGCACTCGGTCAGCATCCACGCCCTGCTGGTGCTCTACCCTGTGCTGCTGGTGGCGGGCGGATACCGCCCCAGCGTGCGCCGGGTGCCGCAGGTGCTGGCCTTTTTGTTCGGCTCGGCCCTGCCCATCTATTTTCTTAACAAACCCCTGCACACCAACTTTTACTTTTTGAATAACCCCTATGGCAACGTCATCACCAGCACCTTTACCGCGTGGTTTGGCGAAAAATTCTACATTCTGGGCTTTCTGCCCGCCATCGCGCTGGCCCTTGTGCTGATGTACGCCCCCTGGGCAGCAGCCGGGAAGAAGCGTTGAGCCGCTCCGCCACCCGTCCGCTCCCGGTCCGCTTTCCAGCGGGCCGGGTTTTCTTTTTTCAATTTGCATCTTTTTGGCGTTTTGCGGTGTTTTTTCATCAATGCAGCGGGAATGTCAAAATTCTTCTGCAAAGGGCTTGACAGGCAGGCATGTGCGTGATATCATGAACACATGAACATGCGTTCATATGATTTCATCCCGAAAGGAGATGCTTCCATGGCACAGCAGAACGAACCCCTCGTGCAGCCGGAAGAGCTGGACATGCCGGATGACGAAGTGCTGTACGAGCTGGCCGACCTGTTCCGGGTGTTCGGCGACTCCACCCGCATCAAGATCCTGTACGCCCTGCACGACAATGAGTTGTGCGTGCAGGACATTGCCAACGCCGTGCAGCTGAGCCAGTCGGCCGTGAGCCACCAGCTGCGGGTGCTCAAGGATTCCAAGCTGGTACGCTTCCGGCGGGAGGGCAAGACCGTGTACTACGCACTGGACGACGACCATGTGCGCAGCATCCTCTCTCTGGGGATGGACCATATCGAAGAATGATTTTCCGGGCCGCGGCCCGCACAAAAACAGAAAGGCTGGTATCTACGATGAAAAAGACCTACAAGATCGAAGTGGACTGCGCAAACTGCGCCCAGAAGATGGAGGACGCTGCCAACACCGTTGCCGGTGTGGAAAAGGCGACTGTCAGCTTCATGACCCAGAAGATGAAGGTGGAGTTTGCCGAGGGTGCCGACCCCCACGCCACCATGGAGAATGTGCTGTCCGCCTGCAAGAAGGTGGAGGACGACTGCGAGATCTTTGACATCTGACCTCTTCCGGTCCGGTTCCCGGCATCGCTGCTGGGCGGCAGCTCTCCCCCTGTGGGAGAGCTTTTCTTTCCTCTGCCGCCGGGCAGCGGAAAACTCCTCTTTTTCGTGGAAAAAACGGGCAGTTTTCAACACTTTCCACGCACTTTTCAACATCCTTCGCGGAAAACTCCAAAAAGAAACGTGGAAAAGCAAGTTTTCTGCGGGAAAACCCCGTGGAAAACACGGGGGAAAGGGTGGAAAATCCATTTTTGTGGGGAAAACCTGTTGAATTCCACTGCGTTTTCCCGTTTTTTCTCAGAACCGCCGTAATCCGACAAAAGGAGCGTTTTGTATGACCAAAAAGCAAAAAAAGAGCCTGCAGCAGATCCTGATCGCGCTGGCCCTTGTGATCCTGCTCAAGCTGCTGCTCCGTGTGCTGCCGGCACTTCCCACCCCGGTGGAGCTGCTGCTCTACCTCATCCCGTACTTTGTGGTGGGCAAGGATGTGCTGCGCAAGGCCATCAAGGGCATCAAGAACCGCCAGCCCTTTGACGAGTGCTTCCTGATGGCGGTGGCTACCGTAGGTGCCTTTGCCCTGGGCGACTATGTGGAAGGCTGCGCCGTTATCCTCTTTTACCAGATCGGCGAGCTGTTCCAGAGCGTGGCCGTGGGCAAGAGCCGCCAGAGCATTTCCAGCCTGATGGACATCCGCCCGGACTACGCCAACGTGGAGGACGAGGACGGCAAGCTGGAGCAGGTGGACCCCGATGACGTGGAGGTGGGCACCGTGATCGTGGTGCAGCCCGGCGAGCGGGTGCCCATTGACGGTGTGATCGTAGAGGGCACCTCCGCCCTGAACACCGCCGCCCTGACCGGTGAGAGCCTGCCCCGCGACGTCCAGACCGGAGACGAGGTCATCAGCGGCTGCGTGAACATGACCGGCCTGCTGAAAGTCAGGACTACCAAGGAATTCGGCGAGTCCACCGTCTCGAAAATTCTCGATCTGGTGGAAAATTCCAGCATGAAGAAGGCCCGCGCCGAAAACTTCATCACCCGCTTTGCCCGGGTATACACCCCGGCTGTCTGCTACGGTGCGCTGGCGCTGGCCTTCCTGCCGCCCATCGTGCTGCTGCTGATGGGCCAGCCCGCCCGCTTTGGGGACTGGATCTACCGCGCTTTGACCTTCCTGGTCATCAGCTGCCCCTGCGCACTGGTCATCAGCATTCCGCTGAGCTTCTTCGGCGGCATCGGCGGTGCTTCCGCCTGCGGCATCCTGGTCAAGGGCTCCACCTATCTGGAGGAGCTGGCCCGCACCGGCATCGTGGTGTTTGATAAGACCGGCACCCTGACCCAGGGCACCTTCAAGGTCACCGGCGTCCACCCGGCCGACGGCATCACCGACGAACAGCTGGTGGAGGCCGCCGCCCTGGCCGAGAGCTGGTCCAAGCACCCCATCTCCCTGAGCATCAAGGCCGCCTACGGCAAGGAGATCGACTCCGCCCGCGTGACCGACGTGGAGGAACTTGGCGGCCACGGCGTGACCGCCAAGGTGGACGGCAAGCCCGTTGCCGCCGGCAACGCCCGTCTGATGGAGCGGCTGGGCCTTTCTGCCCCCGCCGTGAGCGAGACCGGCACCGTCGTGCACGTTGCCATCGACGGCAGATACGCCGGTTGCCTGCTCATCGCCGACGTGGTCAAACCCCACAGTGCCGAGGCCATCCGGGCCCTGAAGGCCGCCGGAGTGCGCAAGACCGTCATGCTCACCGGCGACGCCGAGCCGGTGGCCAAGGCCGTTTCTGCCCAGCTGGGTCTGGACGAATACCACGCCGGTCTGCTGCCCGGCGACAAGGTGGACCAGATCGAAACACTCATCGCCGCCAAGAAGTCCAAGGAGAATCTGGCCTTTGTGGGCGACGGCATCAACGACGCCCCGGTGCTGTCCCGCGCCGATGTGGGCATCGCCATGGGTGCCCTGGGCTCTGACGCCGCCATTGAAGCCGCCGACGTGGTGCTGATGGACGATGACCCGGCCAAGATCGCACTGGCCATGCGCATCGCCCGCCGCACCCTGCGCATCGTGTACGAGAACATCGTGTTCGCGCTGGCGGTCAAGTTTGCCTGCCTGCTGCTGGGTGCCATCGGTATGGCCAGCATGTGGACAGCCATCTTTGCCGACGTGGGCGTCATGGTCATTGCCGTGCTCAACGCCACCCGCGCCCTGTACACCAAAGATCTTGTCAAGAAGAGCCAGCTGTAACGCTGCTGCTTTCCATAAAAAATGCCTGACCGCCAACGACAGCGGTCAGGCATTTTTGTGTTTTCCGGAGTTCAGATGTCCCACAGCTCCGGGGCAGAGGTGGACACCGCCGAGGCACCGGCCCGCATGGCGGCCATGACGTCGGCCTTGTCCCGCAGCAGCCCGCCCGCGATCACCGGCACCCGGGTGCGGGTGCTGATCTCGGTGATGACCCGGGGCATGATGCCGGGCAGGATCTCCACAAAGTCCGGCTTGCCTTGTTCCAGCTGGCCGGAAAGGTTGTTCAGGGAAAGGGAGTCCAGGATGAACGCCCGCTGGATGGTCAGCAGGCCCTGATGGCGCGCCCGCCGGATCAGGGACGGGTGGGTGGAAATGATACCGTCCGGGTGGCACAGCGCAATGAGGGAATTCACGGCAACTTCCCGCGCCGAAAGGCCGTCCACAAGGTCGATGTGCACGACGGCCAGCTTTCCGGCCGCGTGGATGCGCCGGACCAGCTCCCCCACATTGAGCAGGGTGCTCGCCAGCAGAAAGACCGTGCTGCAGGGCGAGGCCAGGGCGGCCGTCAGAGCGTCATCCGTCTTGACGGCTGCGATCACCGGCTCGTCCAGCAGAGTTTCAGCAAGTGGATGCATCGGGCAGGACTCCTTTTCTCTCAGATGGTTCTCATTATCGCACAAAGGGGCCGCACTGTAAAGTGCAGCCCCAGTCTGCGGTTGTGCTTATGCCTGGAAATAGATCGCGGTGTTGGCCACGGTCATCATGGTCATCAGGATGGTATTCAGGAAGGCCGCAACGTACACGCTGCCGGTCTTTTTGTACAGGTACTTGGCCAGGCAGGATGCAATGGCCAGCGAGGGCACCAGCGCAAACAGCAGGATGCCGCCAAGGGCCTGTCCCGGGTAGAAGGCAACGCCGGTACGGAACAGGGTGCCGTACTGCAGCACCAGCCAGAGGAGGATGCCGCCCATGTTGGTCAGAGCAGCCAGCAGGTAGCCCCAGCCGCCCTGCAGCTTTTCGCTGCTGGTGTTGGAGATGGCGGCGGCGCCGCTGACAAAGTAGTACACAAAGAAGAACGGCATATACTTGACCGCCGCCGGGATGGCGCTGGCTTCAAAGGTCTTGAAGGCGAAGGTCCAGATGCGGAAGTCGGTCTTGAAGATGGCATCCACGGCAAACAGGCAGGCGTAGGCGATCACGCTCACCAGCAGTGCCACGCAGAAGGCTGCGGCCACAGACACCGGCTTTGCGGCAATGCCGTACTGTTCCAGCGTGATGCCCTTCTGCTTGCGGCCGCCGAACAGGTAGACGCAGACCATGGTCACGATGGAGATGCAGGCGCAGATGAGAGCCCAGGTCACGATGCTGTTGACGGTGGGGCCCTGCCAGGTGGCATTGGTCTCGAAGATGTTCTTGGTCACCAGCACACGCAGGACGACGGAAGCGATCAGGACGCACACCGAGCCGGACAGCCAGGTCTTGCGGTCGTCCTCGGTGCTGCGGGCTGCCAGAACGATGCCCACCACCGACAGGAGCAGGGCAATGTCACTGGCGTAGCGCATCCAGCGGATGGGCTCTGCGGTCAGACTGCCGTCGTACACGGCGGGGAAGATGATGGCCGGGATCAGCATACCCACCACGAACAGGCTGATCGTGCCAAGCTTGCCGGACAGGGTGCCGACGGCCGGGGTGGGTGCTGCGACGGCCTGTTTTGCATTGGACAGGAAGGGCAGCTTCATCAGCAGCAGGGCAAGAGGTGCCAGCATGAGCAGGAAGCCCACCAGAGCGACCAGCTCAAAGACTTCTTTCCAGTACCAGATCTGGCTGGTGGAAGCAATGTTCTGCACCAGACCGGACTGGTCGGCAAATGCAGTGGCGTAGAACTCGATGGCATCCTTGGTGGAAGCGGTGGAGAAGTGGTTCCAGGGGTGGATCTCACGCGGCTGGTAAATGATGCGCTGGCCGCCATCCGAGCCGGTGTACCAGGTGTCAGCCTGCGGAGCTTCCTGCTCCAGCAGGGTCTTGCCAGCGGTGGTGGCAACATAGTCCTTGTGGTAGACGGTGCCGCTCTTCGTGGGAGGCTCGTCGGCCGCAAAGAAGAACTCGTCGTACTGGCCGCAGATCTTGCCGATGGTGCGTCCGCCGAAGGTGGCAACCGCAGCCTCTTCGTCCAGGCCCAGGTAGGAGGTCCAGGAGTAATCGGCACCCATGCTCAAACCGGCCTTGATGATGCGGTAACCGGCGGCAGCGTAGTTCTGCTCATCCAGATAGATGGCCATCTCGGAGGAGAAGCCGCCCATGGAGTGGCCGCTGACCGCGATCTGACCGTTGCCCTGTGCATCCTTGGCAACGTAGTCCTGGCTGTACATGTACTGTGCGGCATCCCACAGCGAAGTGGGCCAGAAGTTGAAGAAGCCGCCGGTATTGTCGGCGTTCCCGTGGGAATGGCCGTGGTCATACATATCCAGTGCCAGCACGACATAGCCGCGGCGGGACATCTCGATGGCGGTCTCGTCCTGCATCTCGGCACTGTTCAGGTAGCCGTGGGTGGTCACGATGGTGGGGTGCGGGTTGGAGGCGTCCACGCCCTTGGGCATGTACAACAGGCCCGAAAGGGTGCCGGAGTCGGTATCAAAGGAAATGCGGGAGACCTTGACCTTGTAGAATGAGGTGTTGAACATCTGGGCAAAAATGCTGCCCAGCAGCATCAACGCCACAGCGATCGCCAGCACAACGACCGTGCGCGAACGCTTTTCGGTGGCCTTTGCGGTGCTTTTCATGGGGATCCTCCTTCTTTTTTCAGGGACATGCCCGGCGGCTGCACTTCCAGAACCAGCCCCCGGAACAGATGTGAACGGGCGGACAAGGGGTGCGATGGGAACAAAAAATGGGGACGCACTGCGGTCGTGTGGCACAGTGCATCCCCATCTCAATTCTCTTGGGATGCTTTCAGTATACCATTTCTCAACGGTTTGTCAACAGACAATTCACAAATTCGTGATTTTTTGTTGGAAGTAGTCAAAGTCCAGACAAATTCTTTTCATGCTCTGCCCAGTCACTGCTGCGGCCCACGGCCTTGTGCCAGCCGGACAGCAGCCGTGCGCGCTCGGCCTCCGGCATAGCGGGGGTAAAGGTCATGTTGCAGTGCCACAGGCTGCGGATCTCGTCCTGGTCCTTCCACACGCCGGTGGCAAGGCCGGCCAGATAGGCAGCGCCCAGGGCCGTGGTCTCCCGGATGGCCGGGCGCAGAACGTCCTTGTTCAGGATGTCGGCCTGGAACTGCATCAGGAACTGGTCGCGGGAAGCACCGCCGTCCACCTTCAGGGAGGTGATGGGCACACCGGTGTCCTTTTCCATGGCGGCCACAAGGTCGGCGCTCTGGTAGGCGATGGACTCCTCCGCCGCCCGGATGATGTGGTTCTGGGTGGTGCCGCGGGTGATGCCCACGATGGCACCGCGGGCGTACATATCCCAGTACGGTGCACCCAGACCAGTAAAGGCGGGCACAATGTAAATGCCGCCGTTATCCGGTACCTTCTGGGCATAGTATTCCGCATCGCGGCTCTCCTGGATCATGCGCAGGCCGTCGCGCACCCACTGGATGACGGCACCGCCCACAAAGACGCTGCCCTCCAGAGCATACTCCACCTTACCGTTCAGGCTGATGCCAATGGTGGAGATCAGGCCGTTCTGGCTGCGGCAGATGGTGTCACCGGTGTTCATCAGCAAGAAGCAGCCGGTGCCGTAGGTGTTCTTGGCCTCACCCTTGGCAAAGCACCCCTGCCCGAACAGTGCAGCCTGCTGGTCCCCGGCAATGCCGGCCACCGGCACCTGCACCCCGCACAGGTCGGTGGTGCCGTAGACCTCGCTGGAATCCGCCACGCGGGGCAGGATGCAGCGGGGGATGTCCAGCGCTTTGAGCAGGGTGTCGTCCCAGTCCAGGGTGCGGATGTTGTAGAGCATGGTGCGGCTGGCATTGGTGCGGTCGGTCACATGGACTTTGCCGCCGGTGAGCTTCCACACCAGCCAGGTGTCCACAGTGCCGAACAGGATCTCGCCCGCCTCGGCCCGCTCCCGCGCGCCGGGCACGTTATCCAGGATCCACTTGATCTTGGTGGCGGAAAAATAGGCATCCGGCATCAGGCCGGTATTCTCGCGGATGTATTCCGTCATGCCGGGCTGCTGCACCAGCTCGTCCACCAGCGGGGCGGTGCGGCGGCACTGCCAGACGATGGCATTGTAGATAGGGCGGCCGGTGGCCTTTTCCCACAGGATGGTGGTCTCGCGCTGGTTGGTGATGCCGATGGCGGCAATGTCATGGACATCCACGCCGCTCTGGGCCACCACCTCGTTCATGACCCCGTACTGGGTGGACCAGATCTCCATGGGGTTGTGCTCCACCCAGCCCTGCTGCGGGTAGATCTGCTCAAACTCCCGCTGCTGCACCGCGATGATGTTCTGCTCGTTGTCAAACAGGATGGCGCGGCTGCTGGTGGTTCCCTGGTCCAGTGCAAGAACATACTTTGTCGACATGGTTCAACGACCTCCGTTTCGCTCAGGGGCGGTTTTACAGGTCCCGTGTGGCTACGACATCCACACCGGTGCCGCAGACGTCGGTCAGCACGACCTGCCCGGTGCGGATGGGTGCGTGCAGCGTGACGCCGTCCAGCGCAGCCATGACCTGCATGATCTTTTCTTTGGGCACCGCCTGCGCAGTCTTGACCGGGCAGCGCGGATAGCGCCCGCCCTCGGCCCGCACCGTACTGGTCAGGATACGGGTGGGGTGGGTCAGTTCTTCCTTGCCATAGGCGGCACCGTTGGGGCAGGCATTGCCGGTTACATTATAATCGTTTTCCGGGTCCACCTGCAAGTGGCAGCCACGGGGGCAGCAGATACAAATGATCTCACACTTTTTGTTCATTTTGCTACGACCTCCTCTACTGCAACGGTCAGCGGGCCGTCGGCCTTTGCCAGCAGGACCCCGGGCAGGGTGATGTGCTCCATCTCGCCGGGTGCCATCCGCTGGCGCTTGAACCGGGCCAGCTGCTTCTCCCCGCAGGTGATGGTGATCTGGCTGGGGCCGTAATTCTGCCGCACCCGGAACGAGATCTCCACACCCTTGTCCACGTCCGCCGGGCGCACCCGCTGGGGGACAGTATAGCCCACGCCATTGCCCGGGACAAGGTCCAGCACGGCCGCATCCGGGGTCTCACCGTGGAGCACATAGGCGGCGGCTGCGGCTCCGGCCCGGTCGCTCTCGCCGGAAACAAAGTCCACCAGATCGTGCACATGCACCACGTTGCCGCAGGCAAACACGCCGGGAATGCCGGTCTCCATGTTCTCGTAGACCACGGCTCCTTTGGTGTGAGGGTCCATCGGGATGCCGGCCTGCCGGGTCAGCTCGTTTTCCGGGATCAGGCCCACACTGAGCAGGATGGTGTCCACGTCAAACTCCATCTCGGTGCCCGGAATGGGGCGGCGGTTCTCGTCCACCTTGGCCACAATGGCCTTTTCCACCCGGGTATCGCCCTGAATGTCCACGATGGTGTGGGACAGGTACAGCGGGATGTCAAAATCCTGCAGGCACTGCACAATGTTGCGGGTCAGGCCGCCGGAATAGGGCATGACCTCCACGCAGGCCAGCACCTTGGCCCCTTCCAGCGTCATTCGCCGGGCCATGATCAGGCCGATGTCGCCGCTGCCCAGAATGAGCACCCGTTTGCCTACCAGATAGCCCTCCATGTTGACATAGCGCTGGGCGGCACCGGCGGTGTAGATGCCGGCCGGGCGGGTGCCCGGGATGCCGATGGCCCCGCGGGTGCGCTCCCGGCAGCCCATGCAGAGGACGACGCTCTTTGCTTCGAGGATCTGGTAGCCCTTCTCCTTGCTGACACAGTGGATCTTTTTATCCGGCGTGACCTCCAGCACCATGGTGCCCAGCTCCACCCGGACGCCGGTGGAGCGCAGCATTTCAATGTAGCGCCCGGCGTACTCCGGGCCGGTGAGCTGCTCGCCGAAACGGTGCAGCCCGAAGCCGTTGTGGATGCACTGGTTCAGGATGCCGCCCAGCTCGTTGTCACGCTCCAAAATCAGAATATCGCGCAGGCCGTGCTGCCATGCGCTGTAGGCTGCGGCAAGGCCTGCAGGGCCGCCGCCGACGATGACCAGATCAATCATGGTTGGTTCCCTCCTGCTTGGTTTCGCACAGTAAGACGTTGCTGCCTGCCTTGTCCTGCAGGACGTCCAGTGGGTCGATGCCCCGCGTCCGGCTGATGAGCTCCAGCACCCTGGGCCCGCAGAAGCCGCCCTGACAGCGGCCCATCCCGGCGTTGCAGCGGCGCTTGACGCCGTCGATGGTGGTGGCCGGGATCTCGGTGTGCAGGGCGTCCAGGATCTCGCCCTCGGTGATGGTCTCGCAGCGGCAGATCACCCGGCCGTAGGCGGGGTTCCGGGCAATGAGCTTTGCCTTTTCTTCCGGCGGCAGCTCCTTGAACCGCACCCGGGTGCGGCCGTCCCGGTAATCCGTTTTGGCCGCAGGCAGATCCCCGTGGCCTTCCAGAATGCGGACCACCTCTTTGGCAACGGCCGGTGCGCTGGACAGGCCCGGCGATTTCATACCGGCCAGGTCGATGAAGCCGGGTGCACCTTCCGCCTCGCCGATGACGAAATCCCCGGTGTCCACATTGGCGCGGACGCCTGCAAAGTTGCGGATGGACTCGCCGAAGCGGATGTCCGGCACGCTGCGGCGTGCGGCCGCGCTGACAAAGGCCAGCCCGGCGGCGGTGCAGGCGGTGTCATCGCCCGCCACCGGCTCGGCATTGGGTCCAACGATCAGGTTGCCGTGAACGGTAGGTGCCACCAGCACGCCCTTGCCGTTTTCGTTGGGGCACTGGAAGATGACATGCTGCACCCGCATGCCTTCCGATTTGTCCAGAAGGTAATATTCGCCGCGGGTGGGCTGGATGGTGAACCGGTGCGGAGCGGCCATGTCGTGCACGGCATCGGCCCGGATGCCGGCGGCGTTGACAACGTAGCGGGCCTCCACCACGCCGGACGGCGTGGTCAGCGCCCATCCGGACGCGGTTTTCTGAATGCAGGTGACCGGGCTGCTGAGGTGGAGTTCCACCCCGTTGCGCACCGCCACCTCCGCCATGGCCAGCGCATATTCCCACGGGCTGACGATGGCCGCGCTGGGTGCATACAGTGCTCCGGCCACCTCCGGCGAAAGACCGGGCTCCATGGCCCGTGTTTCCTCTGCCGACAGCAGCCGGATGCCCGGCACCCCGTTGGCAAGGCCGTTTTCGTACAGCTTCTGCAGATGCGGCAGCTCCGCCGGGCTGAGGGCCAGCACCAGACTGCCGCACTGCCGGTACGGCACATCCAGCCGGGCGCAGATCTCTTTGGCCAGTGCAACGCCCTCCACATTGAGCCGTGCCATCCGGGTGCCCGGCTCGGGGTCGTACCCAGCGTGCAGAATGGCACTGTTGGCCTTGGTGGTGCAGTCGGCCACATCGTTTTCGGCCTCAAAAATTGCAGTGTGCAGCGGATAATGCGAAAGCTCATAGGCGGCAGCCGCGCCAACGACACCGCAGCCGATGATTGCTACATCCAGCATAAAAACCTCCTGATCTTCTGCCTGTCACAGCATGCTCGTTTGCGTAGCGGGAACAAAAAAGAGCAGAGCAAACAAAAGGGAACAGGCTCCCTCTTGTTTGTTCTGCTCAATTCTCTGAACAAACACTTGATGGCTTTATGATAATGCAGATTGCACAAGATGTCAAGCGTTTGTGGAAAATAAATGCATCTTTCGTGTCGGAACGGTTCAGGACTTGCGCAGCAGGTCGGTGAACCAGGCACTGACCTGACGGTAGATCTCCGGGTCTGTGACCGACAGGTCGAACGGATAGGTCCCGTCCTCGGCCAGCACGGCACAGGCCGCCCGGACCTTCTGCATAGCCTGCGGATCAAAGGCCTTATCCCGCCGCCCGGAAAGGCAGTTCATCAGGACGTCATCCTTCCAGCTCAGCAAGAACTCAAATGCTTCTGTGTTGTTCATTCCAAAATTTCTCCTGTTCCATTGTCCGACATGGTTTCTGTTCCCATTGTAAGGGTTTCTTCCAGCGGATGTCAACCGTTTTTTCGTCGATTCTCCCATACAGAAATGCAGGAAGTCTCTGCAGAGCGTGCCGCACATCCGGGCTTCTTGTCTCTCCGCCCGAATATGCTATAATGGAAGCAGCCAATCTCCTCACGCCTTTTTCTCGTGCCGATCAATGGGAGGTATTTTGTCGATGAACTATAAAGCAGAATCCCTTAATCGCCTTGATTTTCCCTTAAAATTCGGAGATAGACCCTGCCACATTTACGGCGAAGTCCATGCAGAATACCTGCTTCTCCAAATGACCGGCGAACATGAGCTGCAAAGCATGGATCATGAAGTGACAGCCATTGCACAAAGCGGCCGGAATTTTCTGTTTGCAGCTGTTCCTGTGAAAAGCTGGAACGATGAACTTTCCCCGTGGAAATCTCCTGCGGTGTGGGGCAAAGACAGTTTCGGCGGCAATGCGGCGGGCACGCTGCGCGTTCTGACAGGGCAGGTGATCCCCACCCTGAAACAGCAGTTTGCACTGCCGGGAAACGTCCGGATCATTCTGGGCGGCTACTCGCTGGCCGGATTGTTCGCGCTGTGGGCATCCACGCAGACGGCTCTGTTTTCCGGTGTTGCGGCCGCTTCGCCTTCCGTATGGTTTCCGGGATGGATGGAATTTGAACAGCAGCACCCCATTCAGGCACAGCGCATTTATCTGAGCCTTGGCGACCGGGAAGAGCGCACAAGGAACGCAACTATGGCTGCTGTGGGCGATAACATCCGTGTCCTGTACCGTGAACTTGCCGGACGTAGCAAAGACTGCACCCTTGAATGGAACAGCGGCGGGCATTTCAAGGATACCGACCTGCGCACGGCAAGGGCGTTTCGATGGGTGATGGAGGATATTCGATGAATGTTTTGATTGATGCCGATGGCTGTCCTGTTGTTGACCTGACCTTGCAGATCGCAAAGCAGTTCGGCATCCCGGTCGTCATCCTGTGCGACACCTCGCACCAGATCGAGCGTGAGGGTGCGCAGACGCTGGTATTTGACAAGGGTACTGACAGTGTGGACTTTGCGCTGGTCAACCGGGTCAAACCGGGGGATCTTGTCGTGACACAGGACTATGGGCTGGCAAGTATGTGCCTTGCCCGGTGTGCCAGAGTGCTGAACCAGAACGGCTTGGAGTACACTGCTGACAACATGGATGCCCTCATGCTGCGGCGGTACGAAAACAAAAAGCTCCTTCGTGCCGGCAAGCACCCCAAGGGGAGTGCAAAACGGACGAAGGAGCAGGATGAAGCCTTTGCCTCCACCCTGACAAGCCTATTGGAACGTGTCTGACTGGTAAAACCGCCCGGGTGCTCTCCCGGCAGCAAAAAAGCTCCCTGAAAGCCTTCGCTTCCAAGGAGCTTTTTCTGACAGCCAGAATCGCTTGTTTTGAGGTAGCCTTGCAATTCACCCGGTACGATCCCCGAGACCCAGTTCCTGAAGGAACTGCCGGAGGGCTTGCCTCTGAAAGGTGGTCCTATACATTTGATTCAGCTGTTTCGATAAAATAAAAAGTCACAATTCCGTGAGGAACTGTGACCTTGGCGGAGATGGTGGATATTCTCCCGCGGGCTAAGCAACAGCCCGCAGGGCTGATTGCTTGCGGCCTGCGGGCCGCCGCCCTGTTCTCATCCTCACCATCTTAGCCGCAAAAAAGGCACCAGCCTGAGCCGGTGCCTTTTGTTGGCGGAGATGGTGG
>OOCE01000051.1_pt1 | contig 36473 bp, 30 predicted proteins | sample 1671421 | NCBI WGS metagenome assembly OOCE01 (sample SAMN06348155, study PRJEB24527) | human gut metagenome | biome: human gut; feature: ankylosing spondylitis patient; material: feces | host: Homo sapiens | place: China | collected 2015-10 | reverse complement strand
CACGACGCTCTTCCGATCTTGCACAATCTTTAAGATAAAACGCATTTTTTGCGAAAAATAGAAAGAAATAGAATCATTAAACCAATACATTGTTATGGTAAAAATCACAAAAGAGGCGGCTCTCGAATATCACGAAGCAGGCCGTCCTGGTAAGATTGAGGTTAAACCAACAAAACCTTATCACACACAAACGGACTTGAGTTTGGCGTATTCACCAGGTGTAGCTTTCCCATGCTTGGAGATTCAGCAAAACCCAGACGAAGTTTACAAATACACAGACAAGGGTAACCTGGTAGCTGTGATCAGCAATGGTACTGCTGTGCTCGGACTCGGCGACATCGGCGCGATGAGCGGTAAGCCAGTAATGGAAGGTAAAGGATTGCTGTTCAAGATTTATGGTGGAGTGGATGTCTTCGACATCGAAATCGACGAGCAAGATCCAGAGAAATTCTGCGAGACCGTTGAGAAGATCGCACCTACTTTCGGTGGTATCAACCTGGAGGATATCAAGGCGCCTCAGTGCTTCTACATCGAAGAGCGTCTGAAGAAGACCCTCGACATCCCTGTGATGCACGATGACCAGCATGGTACTGCCATCATCTCAGCTGCAGGTTTGAAGAATGCCCTCGAAGTAGCTGGCAAGAACATTGAGGACGTGAAGATCGTGGTTAACGGTGCCGGAGCTGCAGCCATCAGCTGTACCAAGCTCTACGTTGCCCTCGGTGCACAGGTGAAGAATATCGTCATGCTCGACTCTAAGGGTGTAATTACAAGCGACCGTGAGAACCTGACAGAGCAGAAGAAGTTGTTCGCTACCGACCGCCGTGATGTTCACACACTCGAAGAGGCTGTGAAGGGTGCCGATGTATTCGTAGGACTCAGCAAGGGTAACGTACTCTCTAAGGATATGATCCGCTCTATGGCTGACAGCCCTATCGTATTCGCACTCGCCAATCCTGTACCAGAGATCAGTTACGAGGATGCTATGGACAGCCGTCCAGACGTATTGATGTCAACAGGTCGTTCCGACTACCCAAACCAAATTAACAATGTTATCGGTTTCCCATATATCTTCCGTGGTGCACTCGACGTTCACGCCCGTGCCATCAACGAGGAGATGAAGATGGCAGCCGTTCACGCCATCGCCGACCTGGCTAAGCAGCCTGTGCCAGACGTAGTGAACGATGTATATCACGTAAACGACCTCACATTCGGTCCTAAGTACTTCATTCCAAAGCCAGTTGACCCACGCTTGATTACAGAGGTATCTGCAGCAGTAGCCAAGGCAGCAATGGAAAGCGGCGTAGCTCGCACCCCTATCAAAGACTGGGAGAAGTACAAGCAGGAATTGCGCCAGTTGCTCGGCCAGGAGACCAAGCTCACCCGCAAGCTCCACGATACAGCCCGCCTCCACCCACAGCGCGTAGTATTCGCAGAGGGCGGTAACCCAACCATGCTGAAGGCTGCAGTCCAGGCAAAGAACGAGGGTATCTGCGAGCCTATCCTGTTGGGCAACCCTGACCGTCTGAACCGTGTGGCAAGCCGATTGAAGCTCGATCTCTCAAACATTGAGATTGTAGATATGCGTGCTGACAACGAACAGGGTCGCCGTGCCAAGTTTGCCAAGCATCTGGCAGAGAAGCGTGCCCGTGAGGGTTACAGCTTCGAAGAGGCTTACGATAAGATGTACGAGCGCAACTACTTCGGTATGTCAATGGTTGAGCAGGGTGATGCTGATGCATTCATCACTGGTCTCTACACCAAGTACAGCAATACCATCAAGGTAGCCAAGGACGTTATCGGCATCCGTGATGAGTACAAGACATTCGGAACCATGCACATCCTCAACACTCAGAAGGGCGTATATTACATCGCTGATACACTGATCAACCGTCACCCAGACGAGGATATCCTCACCGATATCGCCAAGTTGTCTGCCGGCACCGTGAAGTTCTTCAACGAGGAGCCAGTAATGGCTATGTTGAGCTACTCTAACTTCGGTACCGATGCCATCGGTTCTCCTATAAAGGTAAAGAAGGCAGTGGCAGAGATGCAGAAGGAATTCCCAGACCTCGCCATCGATGGTGAGATGCAGGTAAACTATGCACTCAACAAGGATCTCCGCGATGAGAAGTATCCATTCTCACGTCTCAAGGGCAAGGATGTGAATACTTTGGTATTCCCTAACCTGAGCAGTGCAAATGGTGCATACAAGCTTCTCCAGGGATTGAACCCAGAGGCAGAAATCATTGGTCCTATCCAGATGGGATTGAACAAGCCTATCCACTTCACTGACTCAGAGAGCAGTGTACAGGATATCGTAAACATCACAGCCGTAGCTGTAATCGATGCTTACGTAGAGAAGATCAAGAATCAGAAATAACCTCTTAAATAAGAGTTATTAAATATCGGAAATTATGCTAGTAATAGCAAAAGATTGATTATGAATATGTTTAGGGAGGGGCAGAAGCTTGTGAAAGTTTCTGTCCTTTTTTCGTATATAAAGAATCTATACCAAATCTAACAAAATGAAAACGTTTGCACCCCTTTTTCTGTTAACGGGAGTTAAATATTACCTTTTTGCACCTACACACTTGACATTAGCCAAAAAAAAGTTTCAAAAAGATTTGGAGATATCAAAAAAAAGCCTTACCTTTGCAGCAGTTATCCTGAAAACAATCTTTTCACCTTAAGGAAAACTAATACCTATTGAAGATTTGGAGCGGTAGCCTGTGAAGGTCATCGCTTTTTTTGTTTATACCCACTTTTTTGTTAACAACCCTACGTCTTATACCCGCTTTTTGTTAAAAGCCCTACTTCTTTGTTAATTCTTCCTAAAAGAAGAAGGTTTTTCATCTCTTTATTCTCTTATTTCATAGAAAATAAGTAATTTTGCACCCCGAATGCTTATGGATTGGGCAAATATAACAGAAAAAGTTAAGTTCGTTGGGGCTCGGTAAAGATCCGGCACGATGCAGGACGCCTCGCGGAAAAACCCGTTTATATAAATAATTAAATGTACGCAATCGTAGAAATTAACGGTCAGCAGTTCAAGGCTGAGGAGGGCAAGAAGCTCTTCGTACATCACATCAAGGATGTTGAGGCAGGTCAGACTGTTGAGTTCGACAAGGTTTTGCTCGTTGACAAGGACGGCGCAATCACTGTCGGTGCACCAGCTGTAGAGGGTGCAAAAGTAGTAGTAGAAGTAGTGAACCCACTCGTAAAGGGTGACAAGGTTATCGTCTTCAAGATGAAGCGCCGCAAGGACTATCGCAAGAAGAACGGTCACCGTGCACAGTTCACAGAGGTATCAATCAAATCTGTAATCGCTTAAAATTAGGAGGAATTAGAAAATGGCACATAAGAAAGGTGTTGGTAGTTCTAAGAACGGCCGTGAATCAGCTTCACAAAGATTAGGCGTTAAGATCTGGGGTGGTCAGAGCATCATCGCAGGTAACATCATCGTTCGCCAGCGTGGTAACAAGCACTTTCCAGGTGAGAACGTAGCTCAGGGTAAGGATGATACATTGTATGCTTTGGCAGATGGTATCGTTTACTTCCACAAGGGCCGCAAGGACAAGAGTACAGTTTCTGTTCTCTCTCCAGAGGTTTACGCTGAGAAGACTAAGAAAGCTGACGCTTAAATTTTAAAGTTTTAGAAAAAACTATTCCAAACAAACAACATAGAAGCCTGCTCATACCTAGAGCAGGCTTTCTTCGTTTAACCCCATAAAAACCACGAAAAACTTTAATTCTACCCTTCTCTGCAAAAAAGTTGGCATTTTTTTGCGCTATCACAAATATTTTTTGTAATTTTGCCTTCAAATAGGAAAATTAATATAAAAAAGAAATATTATGCTTACACTTAAACTCATCAGTGAAGAAACTGAACGTGTAGTTAAAGGTCTCGAAAAGAAGCATTTTCCAAATGCTCGTGAGGCAGTAGAGAAAGTTTTGGAGTACGACAAGATTCGTCGCGAAGCTCAGCAGAAGTTGGATAACAACAAGCAGCAGGCTAATCAGTTTGCCAAGCAGATTGGTGCCCTGATGAAGGAAGGCAAGAAAGAGGAAGCTGAGAGCGCTAAGGCTCAGGTAGCTATGCTCAAGGCTGATGCCAAGGCTCTGGAAGAGATCATGGAGAAGGCTCAGAATGATATGACCAACCAGTTGCTCGAAATCCCTAACATTCCTTGCGAGCAGGTTCCTGAAGGTAAGGATGCTGCAGACAATGTAGTTGTAAAGGAAGGCGGCGAAAAGCCTAACCTCGGCACAGACGCTCTCTGCCACTGGGATCTCCTGAAGAAGTACAACCTCGTTGACTTCGACCTCGGTGTGAAGATCACAGGCGCTGGTTTCCCTGTATATATCGGCAAGATGGCTCGCTTCCAGCGTGCCCTCGAGGCATTCTTCCTCGACGAGGCCCGCAAGAGCGGATACCTGGAGATTCAGCCTCCTTACGTAGTTAACGAGGATTCTGGTCGTGGCACAGGTCAGTTGCCAGACAAGGAGGGTCAGATGTATCACGCTAATCTCGACAACCTCTTCCTCATCCCTACAGCCGAGGTTCCTGTAACCAACATCTTCCGCGACGTTATCCTCGATGAGAAGGATCTCCCTATCAAGCGCTGCGCTTACTCTGCCTGCTTCCGTCGTGAGGCTGGTAGCTATGGCAAGGACGTTCGTGGTTTGAACCGTCTGCACCAGTTCGACAAGGTAGAGATTGTACGCATCGACAAGCCAGGTCACTCATACGAGAGCCTGAACGAGATGCTCGACCACGTAGAGGGTCTCTTGAAGAAGCTGGAGTTGCCATACCACATCCTCCGTCTCTGCGGTGGTGATATGAGCTTCACATCTTCTATCTGCTACGACTTCGAGACATGGAGTGCAGCACAGGGTCGCTGGTTGGAGGTTTCATCAGTATCTAACTTCGAGAGCTACCAAGCTAACCGACTCCACTGCCGCTACCGCCATGCAGAGGACAAGAAGATTGAGCTTTGCCACACCCTTAACGGTTCTGCTCTCGCCTTGCCACGTATCGTAGCAACCATCCTGGAGAACAATCAGACTCCAGAGGGTATCCGCGTACCTAAGGTATTGGTTCCTTACTGCGGATTCGAGATGCTCGATGACAAGAACTTCGATTAATTCGATAAAATTTAAATAAAACATATTGTACGAGGATAACTTCGGCTACCCCATAAAGGCGGCCGCAGTTATTCTTTTGCATTTTATATACCATGAGCAAACATCAAGACAACTAATAAGAAATAGAAACACAGATAGTATTCAACATAAAAAGTTAATAGCCCATGAACAAGATTATCAAGAAAATACAATACTCAGAAAAGGTATTCCGTTTCGATGTGGAAGCTCCACTCATCGCCAAGAGCCGCAAGGCTGGCAACTTCGTCATCATCCGTGTAGATAACAACAGCGAGCGCATGCCGCTGACCATCGCCGATGCCGATATAGAGAAAGGCACCATCACGCTGGTGGTACAGAAGATAGGACTTTCTTCTACCAAGCTTTGCGCTCTGAACGAGGGCGATGAGATTCACGACGTGGTGGGACCACTCGGAAACCCTACCCACATCGAGAACTTCGGTACCGTGATCTGTGCCGGTGGTGGCGTAGGTGTAGCTCCCATGCTCCCTATCATCAAGGCACTCAAGGCAGCAGGCAACCGTGTGCTCAGCGTGATTGCTGGTAGAAGCAAGGACCTCGTCATCATGGAAGATGAGGTGCGTGCATCCAGCGACGAACTCATCATCATGACCGATGATGGAAGCTACGGCGAAAAAGGCGTAGTAACCGTGGGCATCGAAAAGCTCATCAACCAGGAACATATAGATAAGGTGTTCGCCATCGGTCCTCCTATCATGATGAAGTTCTGCTGCCTCCTTACCCAGAAATACAATCTCTCAACTGATGTATCGCTTAATACCATCATGGTAGATGGTACCGGTATGTGCGGAGCCTGCCGTCTCACCATTGGCGGCAAGACCAAGTTTGTCTGCATCGATGGTCCGGAGTTTGATGGCGCCCAGGTAGATTGGGATGAGATGTTCAAGCGTATGGGCACTTTCAAGGATGTAGAGCGCGAGGAGATGGAGCACTTCGAGGAGCATCTGGCTACAGTGGATGCAGAGAAGAAGAAGGAGACTACAGACATTACGATGGATGTGGAGCCTACCGATGCACCAATAGAAGAACTGACAGACCGTAACGCAGAGTGGCGCAAGGAGTTACGTGCATCGATGAAAGCAAAGGAACGCACCGCTATCGAGCGCGTGAAGATGCCTGAACTGGACCCAGTATATCGTGCAACTACCCGCACCGAGGAAGTAAACATCGGTTTGACCAAGGAGATGGCTTTGACAGAGGCAAAGCGCTGTCTCGACTGTCCGAAGCCTACCTGTATGGAGGGCTGCCCAGTGAGCATCAACATCCCATCCTTCATCAAGAACATCGAGCGTGGGCAGTTCCTTGCCGCAGCCAAGGTTCTGAAGAACACCTCTGCCCTCCCAGCCGTTTGTGGTCGTGTTTGTCCTCAAGAGAAACAGTGCGAGAGCAAGTGCGTACATCTCAAGATGAACGAGCCAGCCGTAGCCATCGGCTACCTGGAGCGCTTTGCAGCCGACTACGAGCGTCAGAGTGGCAACATCTCTGTGCCAGAATGCGATGAGGCAAACGGCATCAAGGTGGCGGTAGTGGGTTCAGGTCCTTCCGGCTTGAGCTTTGCCGGCGATATGGCGAAGAAGGGATTCGACGTCACCGTGTTCGAGGCTCTGCACGAGATTGGCGGTGTATTGAAATATGGTATTCCAGAGTTCCGATTGCCAAATGCCATCGTGGATGTAGAGATAGAGAATCTCCAGAAGATGGGTGTGAAGTTCATTACCGACTGCATCGTGGGCAAGACTATCTCCGTGAAGAATTTGGAAGAGCAGGGATTCAGGGGATTCTTCATTGGTTCGGGAGCAGGACTTCCTAACTTCATGAATATCCCTGGCGAGAATGCCTTGAACATCATGTCATCCAACGAGTATCTTACCCGTGTGAACCTGATGGATGCAGCCAACCCTCATACCGACACCCCTATCAACCTGGGTAAGAAGGTGGTTGTTGTAGGTGGTGGAAACACAGCGATGGACAGCTGCCGCACCGCTAAGCGTCTGGGAGCCGAGGTTACATTGGTTTATCGCCGTTCGGAGGCAGAGATGCCAGCCCGACTTGAGGAGGTGAAGCACGCCAAGGAAGAAGGCATCAACTTCATGACCTTACATAATCCAAAGGAATATGAGGCTGATGAAAAGGGCGCAGTAAAGGCAGTAGTCTTGGATGTGATGCAGCTCGGTGAGCCAGATGCCAGCGGCCGTCGCCGTCCGGAAGCTACAGGCGAGACCATCACTTTGGAGTGCGACCAGGTAATCGTAGCCGTTGGTGTAAGCCCTAATCCTCTCGTTCCTCAGAGCATCGAAGGATTGGAACTCGGCAGAAAGAATACGATTGCCGTAAATGACCAGATGCAGAGCTCTATTGAGGAAATCTATGCTGGCGGCGACATCGTAAGAGGTGGCGCTACCGTGATCCTCGCTATGGGAGATGGTAGAAAGGCTGCGCTCAACATGAGTGAGAAGCTTTTGAAGAAATAGATTTAAAAAAAAACAGAACTTTCGCATGTGCGAAAGTTCTGTTTTTTTATACTATAGATTGAATCTCAAACCGAACTGGAGATTGAAATTCAACTTCTTATCCTTGAAGGTATTTTCCACATGGCTTCCGTTATCGAAATAATATTTAGCACCCGGTTCGATATACAGACCCACCTTTGGTGTGATGTCATACTGCGCACCCAGCGAAGCTTTTCCAGAAAACTGCACTCTGTCTCGCTTGGCATTCTCTTTCTTTACTCCTTCTTCTTCGGTATCATTCTTCACATTGTAATCAGCCTCAGCACCAGCCATCACATAAGCATGGAAGCCTCCACTCTGCCAGAATTCATAATTCAATCCCACCGGAATACCCACATAATGAAGCACCTGATGAACATTGTAGCTACTACTTGGTGCGTATGGATAAAAATCAGAAGAAGTGCGAGTATATACCAAACCCGTGCTCAAAGACAGACGAGGTGCAATGCCAAAGGCTACCTGCAAACCTACGGAAACCGGAGCATGATGCCTGGCATTCCCCTGTTGGCTTCTTTGAATCGCCTTATAGGATGCCAAGAGATATTCTTCTCCATATATGCCTCCAGCCGTTGGATCAGGGATGACTCCAGGCATCGGTTCTGCCATCGTTCCATAGCTAAAATCATTATAGCCTCCAGACGCATCTGAATTAACCCCTCCCAGACTTGGCGTCAGGTTTTCGGCATAGAGTTGCATCGACCAGCCAGAAACCTCTTCATTTTTTTCAAAATGATAAGATTGAGAAGCATACGCTTCCGCATGATGATCGGTAGCGCGGGTTAAGGCCTTATGATCGGATTTCTCTGCAAGCAAAGAGATTTCATTCTCAGATTCTTTTTTAAGGACATCACTCGCCTTCTTTTGAGATGCAGCGGATTGCAAATCCGCTGAAACAACGTGGGATGGAGCGGGTTGAGATGCAGCGGATTGCAAATCCGCTGAAACAACGTGGGATGGAGCTGATTGGGATGCAGCGGATTGCAAATCCGCTGAAACAACGTGGGATGGAGCTGATTGGGATGCAGCGGATTGCAAATCCGCTGAAACAACGTGGGATGGAGCTGGTTGGGATGCAGCGGATTGCAAATCCGCTGAAACAGCGTGGGATGGAGCGCTTTGGCTTACAGCTGCTGAAACGGATGCAGCGGATTGCAAATCCGCTGAGACAGCGTGAGATGGTGAAACAGCGTGGGAAGCCAATTGCAAATTCCCCTTTTCTACATCCTCCTGGTGCAGATAAACATAGCTTCCACCTATTCCCAATAATGCCACAGCAGCTGCTGCCGCAGACCATCGCTTGAAATAGACAATCCTGGCATTCTTTTTAGCCTCTGTACCAACGTGTAAATCTGTAGATTCTGAGCTTTCTGAAGCTATCGTCTGTGGATTCGACGAAACAGATTCTATATTATTCTGAGCAAGCGATTGTTCAATGCCTGCCCACAAGTCGTGGCTGACAGGCTCCTGATAGCCTGCCAACTGCTCTTGAAGTTTGCTTGTCCAATCTTGATTACTCATATTCTTTCTCGTTTATATTATTTAGATATTCATTTATTTTCTTTGCCAGAAACTTCTTGGCTCTTAGATATTGCGAAGCAGAGGTACTCTCCTTGATGCCCAGCAGATCAGCAATCTCCTTATGGCTTCTTTGCTCAAACACAAACATGTTCAGAACCAGTCGATAGCCCTCGGGCAATTCACCGATCATCTTCGTCAATACGGCAGGCGGCACCCGTTCTACCTCCGGTTCGTCGTCACTCACATCTTCCGGAACTTCATCCACGAAAGTGATGCGACTCTGCCTTCGGGTAAAGCTGATAGCCTCATTTGCCACAATCCGGAGAAACCACGCCTTCAGCGAACCTTCTCCCCTGTACTCGAAGTTGGCAATACCAGAGAAAAGTTTCACAAAACTATCCTGCACCACATCCTCCGCATCATCACGTAAAGGGACATACCTCAGCGCTACCGCCATGGCATATCCTACGTAGCGGTCGTAGAGCCGGTGCATCGCCGCCCGACTGCCGCCTTTGATGTCGTGCAAAAGTAGTTTTTCAGATTCCAATTTTCTCTATCATTTATATATTAAACGAATATCAACACAAAACCTTGCACCAAAAACCAAACTTTTTTGATGCAAGGTTGTTTTTATACCGAGATGACCATTCCCTCATTGGTGAGATAGCTTTCCTCGAAAACCTCTTTGGCTTCTTTCAGCAGAACCGTCTCATCATTATATCTCGCACTATAATGTCCCAGAAGCAACTTGCCTACCCCGGCAGCCTTTGCCACCATCGCAGCCTGCTTCGCCGTACTATGGTTGTAGATCTTAGCCCGGTCTTCCTGCTCCGAAGTATAAGTACTTTCATGATAAAGCACGGTAACCCCCTTCACCTTTTCCCAGAGATTCGGAATATATCGGGTATCACTCATATAGGCATAACTGCGAGGCGGGTCGGCAGGTGTCACCAGACGGGCATTCGGAATCACCTCGCCCTCTTCGTTGATCCAGTCAGCCCCATTCTTGATGTTGTTGATCTGACTGATTGGGATGCCGTAGTAATCTATCATATCCCTCTTGATATGAGGCAGCGTAGGCTTCTCTCTGAAGATATAGCCGCAGCATGGCAGACGATGTTTCAGAGGCACCGTCTCCACAGACAGAGAATGATCTTCGTAGATAATCTGCTGTTTCTCCGTATCTACCGGAATCATCTCCATCTCATACTCCATCGTCTGCATAAAAAATTCAATCTGTTGTTTAAACAGAGTAGCATAATCCTTTGGAGCATAGACTCTTAACTTAGATGTTCGTCCGAGCATTCCCAGTGTAGAAAGCAAGCCCATCAATCCGAAGCTATGGTCGCCATGCATGTGGGTGATGAAGATGGCATTGAGCTTGGAGAAATGGATATGGGAACGACGGAACTGCATCTGTGCACCCTCGCCACAATCTATCATATAGCACTTTCCCCGCATCTCTATGAGCTGCGAGGAAGCATTGTGTTTCAGGGTTGGCAGCGCACTGCCACACCCCAGTATATGTATCTTAAATGGTTCCAACTTAATCTAAAATTTAGAATGACAATTTACTCCTGGCGCTTGAAGACATAGATTCCCTGGGTATTCTCCAGCATCAAGCTGTCAGAGCCCAGTTTGTCGATGGCAAAGGTATCCTTGTTGAGCAGGAGCTTTCCATTCAGGATTTTCCATGAAGTCCAAGGATTGGTCTCAGCCTTTACGTTGTTCTTTACCTCTCCGCCTTCCAGCAAGTCGAAGTTCTTGTCGAGTGAAGTCCACTTGCCCAAGAGTGAAGTAAGATTGATGATTTTCTGTGCCATCATCTCTCCATCCTGTGCCTTGTAACCGATAAGAGCGATGCGGTCGCCTGCCAGCAAACCACCCTGCACGATGTCTGGCTGCTCATCATCGATGAAGACAGAGAGCGTATCTCCCTCATCAGAAATCAGCTCCAGATTGTGCATGGATGTTCCCTCACCACAAACACCGTAGATGGTTGAATCATCGGCAACTTCCTCCAGATCAAGGGAATCTGTAGGAGTGATTACCTGTGCGGTTTTCTTATCCTTGCAGCTATTGACAGCAAAGAGTACCACCAAAGCCATCATCATATAAACTAATCTTTTCATAATCCTTATAGTTTTTGTTGTTATAAAAACGTTCTATTTATCTTGTTTATCATGAAGCTCCTCCTATTGAAGCTTACGATTCCTTCTGAAGTCTTTCCTGTTTCTTGGCTTCATCCCACAGTTTATCCATCTCTTCCAAACTCATGTCTTTCAGATTCTTACCCTGCTTGAGCGAATGATCTTCTACATAGTTGAAACGGCGGATAAACTTCTGGTTTGTCTTCTCCAGCGCATTGTCCGGATTGAGCTTGTAGAGACGGGCTGCATTGATTACGGAGAAGAGGAAATCGCCGAGTTCCTGGGTAGAGTTTTCCTTATCTCCCTTGGCAAGTTCTGCCTTGAGTTCTTCCAGTTCTTCGTGTACCTTGTCCCATACATCCTCCTTCTCCTTCCAGTCGAAGCCCACGTTTCGTGCCTTGTCCTGAATGCGATAGGCCTTGATAAGGGATGGCAGGGAATTTGGCACACCGCTCAGAACGCGCTCGTTGCCATCTTTCTCCTGCTGCTTGATCTGCTCCCAGGTTTTCTCTACCGAGGCAGCATTCTTGGGTTTGCTGGCACCAAGAGCCAGGGTTTCTTCAGAATTGGCAGTTTCTGTCTTCCGAGTTTCTTCCGTATTGGCAGCCTTTGCCTTCCCGTTTTCTGCTTCATCAGTTTCTTTATATACCACCTGTCCTTCGTCGTTGATATACATATCAGGATTCGAAACAGTCCAGTTACCTTCCTCCTTCCAGTTGATGAAAGGATGTCGGAACATCAGTTTATCAGCTTCCTGATTGCAGACATCGCAGATATCGAACTCGCCGTCTTCTCTGCCGATGATGCTATAGAACATCACGTGCTCCAGCACATCGCCCAGCTCCTTCTTGATATCCTTGTAATCGCGCTTCATCAAGGCATCACAAAGCTCGAAAGTCTCCTCGATGGTATTCGGACGAAGACTCTCGAATGTCTGCTTCTTATCCCAAGGACACTGCAGGCGCAAACGGTCCTGCACATCCAGCAAGCGGCTGAACGCCGCTAACTTTTCTTCTTTCGTATGCATGATTGTAACCTCACATTAAAGATTGTCTTTCCATTTCTTGCCAGCCTTCGTGTTGAGGAAAATGACAAAAGACAATGCAAACACAAACATCATTACATTAAAAAACAAATATGCTTCCATAACTATTACTTTTACTTTTTATACTTCAACAAATCATTGGCACTATATGCAAGTAAGAACCCACAGATTGAACCAACAAAAAAACACACTATATTAAGCCAACCGAAATCACCTCCAATTATCAGAGGCGACAATCCTCCCACGGCAACGCTGCCAAACATCAGCTTCGCCATATCATAGAGAAAACCGGCTAGCAGTTTTCTTCTATCTTGCTCTGAAACTTCTTTTACTGCATTACTAACCATCGTTTTGTGCAAAAATTAATAATTTTGATGCAAAGATAGTATTTTTCGCCCAAAAATTAGTATCTTTGCACCGTTTTTTAAGGAAAAAGAAAGAAAAAGAATAAAAATTAGATAGAAACAATGGAATTAGCAAGTAAATACGATCCACAAGCAGTGGAAAGTAAATGGTATCAGTACTGGCTCGACAACAAGCTTTTCAGCTCTAAGCCAGATGGTCGTGAACCTTATACAGTGGTGATCCCTCCACCAAACGTAACGGGTGTGCTCCACATGGGACACATGCTCAACAATACTATCCAGGATATTCTCGTTCGCCGTGCTCGCATGGAGGGCAAGAACGCTTGTTGGGTACCTGGAACCGACCACGCCAGTATCGCTACCGAGGCTAAGGTGGTTAACCGCCTCGCCCAGCAGGGTATCAAGAAGACCGACCTTACCCGCGAGGAGTTCCTCAAGCATGCTTGGGACTGGACTCACGAGCACGGCGGCATCATCCTTAAGCAGCTCCGCAAGCTCGGTGCCAGCTGCGATTGGGACCGCACAGCCTTCACCATGGACGAGACCCGCTCCCGTGCCGTTATCCACGTATTCTGCGACCTCTACCAGAAGGGACTCATCTATCGTGGCGTGCGCATGGTTAACTGGGACCCTAAGGCCCAGACTGCGCTCTCTGACGAGGAGGTTATCTACAAGGACGAGCACTCTAAGCTCTACCATCTGAAGTATTATGTAGTTGAGCAGGACTGCCAGCAGGTGGACGAGGAGAACGTGATTCACAAGGATGAGAAGGGATATTATGCAGTAGTAGCAACCACCCGTCCTGAGACCATCATGGGCGACTCTGCCATGTGTATCAACCCAGAGGATAAGAAGAATACCTGGTTGAAGGGTAAGCACGTGATTGTGCCTCTCGTAAACCGCGAGATTCCTGTCATCGAGGATACATACGTAGATATCGAGTTCGGTACCGGTTGCTTGAAGGTAACTCCAGCTCACGATATCAACGACCACGCACTCGGTTTGAAGCACGGTTTGGAAACCATCGATATCTTCAACGACAACGGTACCATCAGCGAGGCAGCAGGTCTCTATGTTGGCATGGACCGCATGGACGTGCGCAAGCAGATTTCCATCGACCTTCAGAACGCCGGTCTGATGGAGAAGATTGAGGACTATAATAATAAGGTGGGCTTCTCTGAGCGCACCAATGTGCCTATCGAGCCAAAGCTCTCTACACAGTGGTTCCTCAAGATGCAGCACTTTGCTGACATCGCCCTCCCTCCAGTAATGGACGATGACATCGAGTTCTATCCTAAGAAGTACAAGAACACCTATCGCCACTGGTTGGAGAACATCAAGGACTGGTGTATCAGCCGTCAGCTCTGGTGGGGTCACCGCATCCCAGCCTACTACTTCGACAATGCCGGCAAGAAGGATTTCGTAGTAGCTGAGACTGCTGAGGAGGCGCTGAAGCTCGCTCAGGAGAAGAACGCCAGCATCAAGGCTGAGGATCTTGAGCAGGAGAGCGACTGCCTCGACACTTGGTTCTCTTCATGGTTGTGGCCTATCTCTCTGTTTGATGGCATCGAGCATCCTGACAACGAGGAGATCAACTACTACTACCCTACTTCCGACCTCGTAACTGGTCCGGACATCATCTTCTTCTGGGTAGCACGTATGATCATGGCTGGCTACGAATATCGTGGCAAGATGCCATTCAAGCACGTATATTTCACAGGTATCGTTCGCGATAAGCTCGGCCGCAAGATGAGCAAGAGTCTCGGTAACTCACCAGACCCATTGGATCTGATCGATAAGTTTGGTGCCGACGGCGTTCGTATGGGTATGATGCTCAGTGCTCCAGCCGGCAACGACATCCTCTTCGACGAGAGCCTCTGCGAGCAGGGACGTAACTTCAACAATAAGATCTGGAATGCCTTCCGCCTCGTGAAGGGTTGGGAGACTGCAGATATCGAGCAGCCTAAGAGTGCAGAAATCGCCGTGAAGTGGTTTGATGCCAAGCTCAAGGAGGTGAACGAAGAGATGCAGAAGCAGTTCAAGGACTACCGTATCTCTGAGGCTTTGATGACTGTATATAAGCTGTTCTGGGATGAGTTCTCATCTTGGTACCTGGAGATGGTGAAGCCAGCTTACGGCCAGCCTATCGACCAGAAGAGCTACGACGCTACCCTCCGCTTCTTCGATGCCCTCCTGAAGATGTTGCATCCATTCATGCCATTCATCACCGAGGAGTTGTGGCAGCACATCTACGACCGCAAGGATGGCGAGAGCATCATGCGCGAGAAGCTGGAGATACCTGCACCTACAGCTGAGGAGCAGAAGTTGGCAGCCGACATTGAGGCAGTGAAGCAGATCATCGCCGGTGTTCGTACCGTTCGCAACCAGAAGAACATTGCCCAGAAGGAGCAGTTGTCTCTCCAGGTAGTAGGCAAGAACGATTTCGAGGCTTACAACGACGTAACGCTGAAGATGGCCAACCTCGACAAGATTGAGGTCATCGACGAGAAGAGTGCCGATGCATCCAGCTTCATGGTAGGCACCGACGAGTTTGCCGTACCATTGGGCGACCTCATCGACGTGGCAGCCGAGATTGAGAAGGCAGAGGCTCAGCTCAAGCACCTGGAGGGCTTCCTGCTGGGTGTACGCAAGAAGCTCAGCAATGAGAACTTCGTTGCTCACGCTCCTGAGAAGGTAGTTGCCCTGGAGCGCAAGAAGGAGAGCGACTCTGTAGAGAAGATTGCTGCCCTCAAGGCAACCATCGAGGAACTGAAGAAGAAGTAACAGTATTATATTTTATGTTGAATGTTGAGTGTAGAATGTTGAATTAGGCAAGCTGATTAGTTAGCAAGATTACAACTCAACATTCAACATTCAACATTTTTAATTATGATCAAGAAGCTTTTCACCTTATTTATATGTATGTTTTCGTTCGCCATGACTTTCACCAGTTGTAGCGACGAGGCTTTTGATGTGGATAGCGTCAACAAGCAGACCATCCTGATATATTATCCATGGACAGGCAGTACCACCAGTTCGGGTTTGAAGGAATTCCTTTCAAACAACATCGACAGCATCTGCCAGGGTATCGTAGCCAAGAAAGGACTTAGTGACTCACGTGTGATGGTATTTTTCAGCGAGAAATACAACAAGAGCACACTCTACGATCTGCAGTACGATGCCGTCAGCAGGAAGGTGAACCGTGTGCCCGTGAAGACCTACGAGGACAACAGCTATTGCACGGCAGAGGGATTCGCCAACCTTCTCAATGAGGTGAAGCAAAATGCCGAGGCACTCAACTATGCCCTCATCATCGGAGTACATGGATGCGGATGGACCTATGCAGAAGATTGGGTGAATTATCCGAACTATGCCCGTCCTGGCTTCGGAAGCACAGCCACAGCCGGCAAGCCATCCAGTGCATTCAGCGGCATCCAGTTTGGTAGCGACCCAAACCTTCCAGTCACCCGCTTCTTCGGAAGTGTAGATTCCAAGAGTTATGCCATGGACATCCCAACCCTGGCAGAAGGAATCAGACAGAGCGGAATGAAGATGCAATACATCCTCTTCGATGCCTGCTATATGGGAAATGTGGAGACAGCCTACGAGCTGAAGGATGTCACCAACTATCTCATCAGTTCGAGCAGCGAGGTGATGGGTATGGGCATTCCATACCGAAGCATCTGGAGCATGCTCAATTCCGCAACACCCAACTATTCCGGCATCGTGAACGGTATTGTCAACTTCTACAAATCCAGCGAAGTACCTTATTGCAACATGGCAGCCATCGACTGTCGCGAGATGGATAACCTGGCTAGCGTAATGAAGGAAATCAACAGCAAATATACGCTCGATTCCTCCATTCCTCTAGAAACAATCCAACCTCTCGACGGCTTCACTCCCAACCTGTTTTATGACATGTCGGTATATGTTGATAGCCTCAAGCCAAGCGGTTACCTGAAAGACCAGTTTGCCGCCCAGATGCAGAAAACCATCAAGGAGGCAGCGCATACCGATGAGGCATTAACCATGCTGAAGGATTCCTATAGAGGAACCACCTTCCAGGTGAAGAGCTATTGCGGCCTTTCCATCTCCGACCCGAGCCAGCACAGTGTAGCCCTCAAGGGAAGAGAGAAGACTGGATGGTGGAAGGCAACCCACTAATAAAGTTGAATGTTCACATTTAAAAATTAAAAGGACAAAGATGGAATTTTTTATAATCGATCGCAATGGACAGCAGGCAGGTCCTTTCAGTTTCGACCAACTTGTACAGAAGGGCATCAGTCCCGAAACACTGGTATGGAAGCAGGGTATGGCAGATTGGACTCCTGCCTGGAAGGTAGAGGATCTGAGAGCTGTATTGGAAGCAGTAGAAGCCAACCAGAGCAACCAGAATACCCAAAAGCAGGAAGCCAACCAGCAGCAGGCTCATCAGCAGGATTATCAGAAAGCCCAGCAGGAAGCCTATCAGCAGGGATTCCAGCAGGGAGCAGCGATGCATTCGAATTTCCAGCAGCAGTCTAAGAAGAAGACGAGCCATTTCGCTATCAAGATGGTGATAGGTCTCATCATTTTCATCCTTGCCATATTTGCCATAACCAATCCGAGCGCAGATGCTCATAAGGAGAAGGTTCGCACGGAGGCAAGCAAGGCAGTAGAAAAGGCGGTAGGATCTACCGACAACAATTTCTTCTCGCAGGCGCTCCGCTCTGTAGCCAAGATGATGGCTGGCAGCATGATGGACGAAGCGATGAACCAGCTTTTCGAATACCACAACTATATTGTTTGCTCTACGGGTTCCGTAGAGTTCAACGGCAAGCCGCATACCGTGAGTTTCGGTATTTTAGGCAACGTCTATACGATGAATGCCGACGATATGGTGAAAGCGCTGGAATCAGCCGATAATCTCCATATCGAGGAGTCAGAATCAAATGTATCCTCTGATACTCCTAATATGGATGGATCAGATTCAGAAGCCAATGCCAATGAGGACCAGGCTGATAGCGATGAAGGCAACTTCAGCACAAGAATGCAGAAGAAACTGGAAGAGAAAGCCAATCTGGCTTTCGATAAGGCGGCGGATAAAGTGAGCAAGAAGGTAGAAGAGAAAATCAACCAGAAGCTCGAAGAAACCACCGATTCTTCCAGCATCGAAAAGATAATCGATAAGATCCTGGAGTTATTTTAACGGCATATAATTTGCCTGGATTTCATAGCACAACAGCTGATGGGCATCTGCACAACAGCTGATGGACAACCGCACAACAGCTGATATGCAAGCGCACAACAGCTGTTGTGCGGTTTTAGATATAGACAATCCCAACGACAGAGATTATATCTTCCAACAACTATCCTTATTAACTTCGAAGACTTTTCATATTACTTACGACAAATCATATTACTTACCATAGCTAACCATATTACTTACGATAGCTGACCATATTACTTACGATAACCATCAATACTAGTTATCATCATTCCCCATATTTACCATCGGGTACAAAAAAGGCTGCGTTATCCGGTGGTAACGCAGCCTTTTTCATATTTCATCCTTATCCCTTTAAAACTTTAAAAACTAACGGGATAGGATATTTGATCTTTACCAAAGCTCCAGACGCTCATTCTTAGGAATGAACATCTTGTCGCCCTGCTTTACACCGAATGCCTCATACCAGGCATCAATGTGAGGAAGAGCACCATCTACACGCCACTTGCCAAGCGCATGAGGATCGTTCTTCACACGGTTGCGAATCTCCTTCTCAGTGATGTTCTGACCCCATACACCTGCGTAGGCAAGGAAGAAGCGCTGATCAGCAGTGAAGCCATCCTTGTTCTTCAAAGGCTTCTTGGCTGTCGCATTCTTGAATGCATTGAAAGATACCATCAAACCACCGTGGTCGGCAAGGTTCTCACCCAATGTAAAGCGACCGTTGGCATTCAGATCAGGCAATACTTTGATGTTGCTGAAGAAATCAGCATACATATCTGCACGCTTGTTGAAGCCCTCAGCATCAGCTGTTGTCCACCAATCCTTCAGGTTACCGCTGGCGTCATACTGGCGACCCTGATCGTCGAAGCCGTGAGTCATCTCATGACCAATCACTACACCGATAGCACCATAGTTGAATGCCTCGTCAGCCTTGGCATCAAAGAATGGATACTGAAGGATACCTGCTGGGAAGCAGATCTCATTGGTGGTAGGATTATAGTAAGCATTCACAGTCTGAGGCGTCATATACCACTCGTCTCTGTTGACTGGCTTACCAGCCTTCTCTGCAATCTCCTTATTGTTGCGGAACTGACGGCAAGCCATCACGTTCTCATAGAAACTCTTGGATGGATCGATGGTAAGTTTGCTATAGTCAGTCCACTGGTTAGGATAACCAATCTTGACATAGAACTTATCGAGCTTATTGTGGGCAGCAGCCTTGGTCTCTGCACTCATCCACTTCTGAGCATCGATACGCTGACCGAGACTCACCTGGAGATTCTTGACCAAAGTCTCCATCATCTTCTTGGATGACTCTGGGAAGAACTTCTTGCAGTATATTCTGCCGAGTGCCTCACCCATCTGAGCATCTACCTGAGAGGTAGCACGCTTCCACAATGGATGGTCTTCCTTTCTGCCACTCATGGTCTTGCCGAAGAAATCGAAGTTTGCTTCACGGATCTCATCGGTGAGATAAGCAGAAGAACTGCCGATGACACTCCACTCCATCAATGCCTTCAAGGTCTCAGCATCCTCTGCAGCAGTAATCTTGTCGTAACCAGCCATGAATGCAGGCTGACCCACAATCATCTCCTGGATATATTCACTCTTGATGCCCTCGCCGTTAGCCAATGCCTCGAGAGGGATGTTTGGATAATTCTCCTTAAACTGCTTCAGGCTCATCTTGTTGTAGTTAGCCTGTGGGTCACGGAGTTCGGTACGGCTCTTGGAGATAGTAGCAAGACTGGTCTCGTGGAGGAATACCTTCTGTGCCTTCTTGGCTGCATCGGCTGCAGAGAAGCCATAGAGCTGGAACATCTTTGCCACGTAGGTCTTGAAAGCCTCACGGATAGCTACGGTAGCAGCATCGTTGTTGAGGTAGTAATCCTTGGCACCGAGAGTCAAGCCACCCTGCATCACATTGTAGATGTTCATGGTTACGTTCTTCTCGTCAGCACCGAAACCGGTACCGAAACCTACGCCCAAGCCCTGCATGGCATACTTCACCTGCAAGTTCTGGAGCTCAGCCTTGTTCTTGGCAGCTGCAATCTCGTCGAGGAGAGGCTTTACAGGAGCAATGCCCTCCTTGTTGCGGCGGTCGATATCGAGCGCCAACTTGTAGAAGTCGGAAAGCTTCTGCTCGATGGTTCCAGCCTTGTAGGTCTTCTTCTTGAGCTCATCAAGGATAGAGTTGATACGCTTGTTGTTGTTCTCAGCCAACTGATCGAAACTACCATAACGGCTGTAGGCAGCAGGCAGCGGATTGTTCTTCTGCCAGCCACCGGTAGCAAACTGATAGAAATCATCAGCAGGCTTTGCTGTCTTGTCAAGATTGCTCAAGACAAGTCCCGACTTGTTCTGAGCATCAGCAGCCAAAGGCATGGCTGCGAGCATCATCATCGGAAGGATGTACTTCATTTTCATTTTCTCGTTGTTTATTATTGTTTTAACTATGAATTCTTGATTTCCTCCAGCTCTTCGGAGAGCATCATCCAGTTCTCGTTTTCCTCATCCAGGCTCTTCATCAGCTCGGTATATTCGGTAACGAGTTCCATATTCGTAGCGTTCTCAGGCTTCATCAGGAGGGCATCAATCTCAGCCTTGCGGGTTTCGAGCTTTTCAATCTTCGTCTCGCATTCCTTCACCGCCTTCTCAGCCTTGCGAATCTTCTTCTGCTGCTCCTTGTGCTCGGCATAGCTGAGCTTGCCGGAGGATGCTTCGGAAGAGGAAGAAGAGGAAGATGATGAGGTTGAAGAAGAGGAAGAGGATGAAGCGGAACCCGATGGAGAACCGGCAGATGACATATTCTGACTTACGCCCTGACTGGCCAGCGCCTGACTGATGCTCTCGGCATTGTGGGCACGGAGATAATCGTAGATACCGCCCAGATGCTCACGTACCTTTCCACCGGCAAACTCATATACCTTATCTACCAGTCCGTCGAGGAACTCACGGTCGTGGCTCACGATGATAGCGGTGCCGTCGAATGCCTTGATGGCTTCCTTCAACACATCCTTCGACTGCATGTCGAGATGGTTGGTAGGCTCATCGAGAATCAGGAGATTCACCGGTTCGAGCAGGAGCTTGATCATCGCCAGACGACTGCGCTCTCCTCCACTCAACACCTTGACATACTTCTCGGAAGTTTCGCCACCAAACATAAAGGCACCCAGCAGATCGTTCACCTTGAGACGCATCTCGCCGGTAGCCACATTGTCGATGGTCTGGAAGATGGTAAGGTTCTCATCTAGCAGCTGAGCCTGGTTCTGTGCAAAATAACCAATCTGCACGTTATGACCTATCTTGAGATTGCCCGTAAAAGGAATCTCGCCCATGATACACTTCACCAGAGTAGATTTACCCTCGCCGTTCTTACCTACGAATGCCACTTTCTCGCCACGCTTGATGGTAAGGGTCACATGGTCGAAGACGGTATGATCGCCATAATCCTTTCTCACCTCATCGCAGATGACAGGATAATCGCCGCTGCGGAGACAAGGAGGGAACTTGAGATGCATCTGCTTGGTATCCACCTCGTCCACCTCGATAGGAACGATTTTCTCCAACTGCTTGATGCGGCTCTGCACCTGTACAGCCTTGGTTGGCTTATAGCGGAATCGCTCGATGAAGTCCTTGATATCGGCTATTTCCTTCTGCTGGTTTTCGTAAGCGCGGAGCTGCTGCTCACGGCGCTCGGCACGAAGAACCACATACTCATCGTATTTCACCTTGTAATCCTCTACCCTTCCGCAGGTAATCTCCAGGGTGCGGTTGGTTACATTATTGATAAAGGCACGGTCGTGACTTACCAGCACCACCGCCTTGGCACTCTGCGCCAGGAACTGCTCCAGCCACTGGATACTCACGATATCAAGATGGTTGGTAGGCTCATCGAGGAGGAGTACATCAGGCTTCTGGAGCAGGATCTTTGCCAACTCGATACGCATACGCCATCCACCGGAGAACTCCCGGGTAGGACGGTCGAAATCTTCACGGGTGAAACCCAGACCGCTCAGGGTTCGCTCAATCTCAGCCTCGTAGTTTTCACCGCCCATCATCATGTAGCGCTCGTGCTCCTGGGTGAACTTCTCCACCAGCTGGGCATAGCTCTCGCTCTCGTAGTCGGTGCGGTCGGCCATTTCCTGCTGCATCTTGTCGAGGCGCGCCTTCATCTCGGTATTGTGGGCGAAAGCCTTGCGGGTTTCCTGCTTCACGGTGGTATCATCCTGAAGTTTCATCACCTGAGGCAGGTAGCCGATGGTGGTTTCGTTTGGGATAGCCACCACGCCGGAGGTTGGCTTCTGCAAGCCACAGAGAATCTTCAGCATCGTAGATTTGCCGGCACCGTTCTTACCTACCAGGGCAATGCGGTCGCGGTCGTTGATTACGAAGCTTACATCATTGAAAAGTGGCTTTACGCCAAACTCTACTTTCAGTCCTTCTACTGAAATCATACTATTTTACTTTGAACTTTGAATTTTGAACTTTGAACTTTATGATTAGCAGTTCTGTTATTGCTCTGACTTCTTCTCCTTACGGAATGAGCAGGGAGGAATCTCCATAGCTCAGGAAGCGGAAATCATGAGAGAGGGCATAATCATATACCTTCTTCCAATCACCATGCAGGAAGGCACTCACCAGGAGAAGCAGGGTGCTCTGAGGCTGATGGAAATTGGTTACCAGCATCTTCACTATCTTATAGGTATAACCTGGAGCGATGATGATCTGTGTGCTGGAATGCAAGGCTTCCAAGCCGTTGCGGTCGAGATAATCGACGATTGCCTGGATAGCCTGCACCGGACTGATGCCATCCACCAGATTGCCATCTGCCGACAACTCGTATGGATCCCACTGTTTTACATGCAGGTCCTCTTCACTTGCCTCAGGATGCTTGATGAGATGCACACCCATATAGTAGAGACTCTCGATGGTGCGCACGCTGGTGGTTCCCACGGCGATGACCTGGCACTCGTGCTTGATGAGCTTCTCCAGACTGCGACGATGAACCACGATATATTCGGTATGCATCTGATGACCTTCTATCTCAAGACTCTTCACCGGCTTGAAAGTTCCCGCTCCTACATGAAGGGTTACCTCTTCACGGTCGATGCCATGCGCATCCAGGTCCTGAAGCACCTCATCGGTGAAATGCAGACCGGCTGTTGGGGCAGCCACGCTACCCTTGATCTTGGAATATACGGTCTGATAAGTGGTCTTGTCACTTTCTTCTGTCTTGCGGTTCAGATAAGGAGGGATAGGCAACTCTCCCACTACCTCGAGAATCTCGGCAAAGGAAACATGCTCGTTGTCCCAGTCGAAATCCACCCAATAGTTGGTGCCACCACCCTTGGCTACCATTTCAGCCGCCTCTGTGCTGAGCGCATCTCCACGGCGCATGGTAGCAGAGAGAGTAAGCTGATGCCCCTTGATCTCGAAGTCTCGCTTCAGGCTTCCCTCTTTCCATTTCTTCAGGTTACCAATCATACAGAGCCATGAGCAGTGACCCGATGTCTGGAACATCAGCTCATAGTCGGTAGGTGCAGCAGGTTCCATCAGGAACACCTCGATGAGTGCTCCCGTCTCCTTGCGGAAATGCATGCGCGCCTGGATTACCTTGGTATTATTGAATACCATCATGGCACCCTTTGGCAGATAGTCGGGAAGATGGAAGAACACATCGTCGCTTACCTCGCCATGCTTATAGACCAGCAGTTTACTGTGGTCGCGCTGTGAGATAGGAAACTTGGCGATGCGCTCATCTGGCAAATCGTAATTATAATCACTTATCTTAATATGTTTTGTATCCATTACTTTCTTTGAAAATTGAACTTTTTATTTTTGAAAATAGTGATGCCCCCAAGAAGGCTCACTGCCTGATTACAGCCACGTCATCAGAACGACGGCACGCAGGATGACATATACGAGGGTGAGCATCAGAACGGTCATAATCATATCGATGTCATCGCAATCATATCCCGTACTGGTATATTGATTCGAAACATACTTGATTTCCGGTGACATACGCCGGTACATACGATGGAAGAAAAGATATACCAGCGTACCAACCACCATGCCCAGCAGCATGCCGCATACGATGTCCAGCGGATAATGAACGCCCAGATAGAGGCGGGTCCAGCAGTTCACCAGCGACCATGCTACCAGGGTGAAGGTGAGCAGCCTGCTCCTTACAAGCAGCGAGAAGAACACGGCTATCGCCATGGTATTGGCTGCATGCGCCGAACAGAAACTGTAGTCCTTCAGACGAAGATTATCCACTACCTGTACGGAATATTTTACCAGCGGATCGTTGGAAGGTCGCCATCTGGCCGCCAGCGGTTTGATGATTCCCTCGGCAATGCCATCTGCAAAAAGGATGCACAGGAATGCGCAGCCTACAATAAGACCAATCTGCCCGACTGTCTCATTATTGCGCATCACGATGATAAAGAGTACAAGATAGAGCGGTATCCAAGTGAAACCCGAAGTAAGTGCCATCACCAACTGGTTGAGAATCACATTGTTACTGCCGTTGAACCACTGCAGTATCTGAAAGTCAATATCTTGTATCGAACTAAAATCCATTTACTTATTGTTTTATATTTAATGTTGAATGTAGAATGATATCAGTGTCTGACGCTCCATCCACTTCATTCTCCTAGATTTCCTCGAGATGCTTGGTCTCGATCCATCCTTCTCTTCCATCGCCTACGCGGATGCCACGCCAGTCGGTCATACCCTTGTCGATGATATCTACACGGGTACCCTCGTGGAGTACAAACTGATCGGTACTGGTCTTGGCAGGCGTCTTCTTGATGTTCACGGAAGGTGAGATGATGATGGCACCCTTGCGGTTGTCGAGCGCCTGCTTCTGCTGATAGGCAAAGAGATTGCTCAGCAGGAAGACGAGGAAGAAGCCGATACCGCCAAAGAAGCCGATCTTGCGCATCAGGATGTGCGGACCGAAGAGATAGAGCAGCACGAGCAGCAGCGCCATGATGATGGAGATGATACCAGTCTTCGCCCAGTTATCTACACTCGTAAAGTTGACCAGCGCCTTATACCAGGTAACAAAGAACATTTCGCTTACCGGAGTAATCTTGTCGATGGTCTTGCTGCGTGCAAACTGGAGATTGAAGTTGATGTCCTCATCTCCAGGCGAGAGCAGGCGGGCACGTTCATAGTTGAGCACCGCCTTGGTGATATTGTCTGTACGATAGTAGGCATTGCCGAGATTGTAGTAAATCTCGGCAGAGGCACCATTCTTGAGCAGCTCTTCGTAGTCGCGGATAGCCTGCTGGTAGTTGCCCTTCTGGTATTCCGTATCGGCATTGTTCTTGGTGATTGCCGATACAGGAGAAGCGCCGAAGCCCAGCATCGCCAGGAGCAGCCATACGAAGGAATATCCGGCAGGATGCTTCTTGGCGTTCTTGCGAGCCGCATTGATTGCATTTTCTATTTCCATAATCGCTGTCATTGCTGATTCGAAGGTACGGTTCATATTGCCGGCAGGATCGCCTGGAGCATAACGCTCGAACTCGCACTCATCGAGAGCGGAAGTAAACTTCTGTATTGTAACATCGTCCACATCGTGGGCGAAGAGTTTCTCACGGATATTCTCACGAGAGAGCTGCTCTACCGGCATGTTCAGCTTGTAGCTCATATATCCCCAGAGGGCACGCATCACCTCATCGTAGAACTCACCCTGCTTGCCCTGCAGCATCAGCTTGTTGGCCATGCGCAGACGCTTGGTGGCTATCTTGCCCGCCTTGTTGGAGCGCTTCTTCACGATGTCGGCATTCTCGATGGCTCTGCGGTGGAATACCACCAGCAGCACGAAGAAGGCGATGAGCGGAATGAGCAGACTGGTCCAGTAGCCGAAGCTTCCGAAGAACATATCATCTGCCTGATGCTGTGAGGTCTTGCCCAACATGATGGTATGGATATCCTTGTCCTTGCTGGTATAGTCAGCCGACTCGGACGTTGATCCATCTCCCTTCTCCACGTTCAGAGTGAAAGGTTGGGTCTTGATGGTCTTATACGCATTCTTGCTGGTATCATAATAGGTGAACTCCACGGCTGGAATGGTATAGCTGCCCTGATTGCGAGGAACAGCCAGGAAATCGTAGATCATATTACCCTCCACTCCATTGGCAGTGAGTCGGGTCTTATCTGTTACCTTGGCATCATACTTGTCGAAATCCTTCGGGAAATTCACTACTGGCTGCTTCAGCAACTTGAGGTTTCCGATACCTCCCACTATCACACGGAGCGTGATCGGTTCGCCTGCCTTGATTTCCTTCTTGTCAAGACAAGCAGAGATATTGAACTTACCTACTCCACCCGAGAAGTTGGCAGGGCGCTGAGGCAACGGATCTACCTGCAGGGTGATACCCGGAGCCTTGATGTCCTTCTTTACCTCTACATATCCGGATCCGCCATTGAAGAAGGCCTCCATAGGATCGACATTGCGGTTCTGCTGTACCACGATGCCCTTGAAGGTGATGGAAGGTATCTCCAGCTTACCGGTCATCTGAGGATACATCACATACTGGCTCCAGGTGACACACTTGTAAGGACGGCCGTTCACCATTTCGGTATGAAAGGTCTTCTGCTGTGGCAGAGGTACTTCCTGGTTGTGGAATCCCTTCAGGTCTGGCATCTTGCCTTCCAGCTGGGTGAGTTCCACCTGTGTATATACCTTGTAGGTAAGCAGGATAGGTTCCTGCTCGTGTACTCTCTTCTTGTTGGCAGACACCTTGATGAAGAGGTCGCTGCCTGAGATGGCAGAGCCTGCGGTACGCATACGAGGTTGGTCGTAGCTATTCTGTCCGTGCATGCTAGGAGCGCCGTTGGTATGCTGGGCGTGACCCGACACCGTAATCTTCACAGCGCGAGAAGCCAGGCTCCTACCCCCCACGATAGCGTGGGAAGCACCTATGTTGAAGGTACCATTCTTTGCCGCATAAAGGGTGTAGGTGATGGTTACAGATGAAGAGGACGAGGTATGTCCGTTGATCATCTGATAACTGGATTGCGAGGATGTGTAAGGGCCTGCGATGACTTCGAGTCCATCCTGCACTGCACCCATTCTGAATTCCTCTACATCACGGGTGTTGATGGTATAGGCGACACGGAAGTTTTCTCCAGCCGCTACGTGCGATGGAGCCGACACGGAGATATGCTGGGCCACCGCATGCACCTGGTAGCCTAGCAAGCATATCAGCAATATCATATACCAACCTATTCTTTTCATATCGTATCTTAAATAATAGCTAAATATTATATGTAAACCGTATTTTTATCTTATCTAATCTTTTACCAATTCTTGTCGTAAGCCTTTCTGCGTGGCTGGCTCATCGCCTTCTGCAACTTGCGCTTGGTGGCTTGCTCCTGCTGAACGGCGGCATTCAGGAGCTGCTCGGCATTCTCGCGGCTCATATTGTCCTGGTTCGGCTGGTTTTGGTTCTGATTATTCTTGTTATTCTTATTCTTGTTCTTGTTATTCTTATTATTCTTATCGTCGTTTTTATCCTTGTTGTCTTTGTTCTTGTCCTTATTCTGATCCTTCTTGTTCTTGTCCTTGTTCTTATCCTTGTTGTCTTTGTTCTTGTCCTTGTTTTGCGGATTGTTCTTGAGCAACTTCTTGCAGAGGGCAAGATTATAACGGGTCTCATTGTCCTGTGGATTGCATCTCAGCGCCATCTTGTAGTATTCGATGGCCTGGGCATATTCATGGTGGTTCTGCATGATTACGCCCATGTTGTGATAGCTGGCAGCACGGCGGAGGCGGTTGGTTTCCAACTGGGCAGCATTGGTAAACTGCTGTATCGCCATGGAGTCTTTCTGCTGCGCCATGAGCGCACAACCAAGATTGTATATCGCCTGTGGATTCTTCTGATTCTTGGAGATAGCCTTGCGATATTGGGTTTCTGCCACTGCCCATTTCTGAGATTTGAAGGCACGATTGCCCTGACGGATCAGGTTGCGATCAGTCTGGGCTCCGGCTTGTGCCGTACCCACCAGCAACATTGCCACTGTTACTATTATATAATGTATATACTTCATTTTTACATCTATATTTTAAAGCTTTTGCCCTTTCAGGGCGCCTTGCGTATAAGGCTTTATTTCGGCAGCTTCAAGGAATCCCTTTTGAAGAACTTGATGTTCCTGAGCAACGGATTCTTTACTTCCAGCATGCAGACCTCGATGATGAGCAGGAGGATGATGAGAATGCCCACAGCCTGAAACTGTTCATCATAGGCACTGTATATCACGCTGGTCATATCTCCCTTCTGCAACTTGGTAAGGTCATCATTCAATGCCTTTTCTGCATCACTCGTATTATCCACATGGATATACTGACCCTTGCCAGCCTGCGCCAGTTCGCGGCACATCTGCTCGTTGAGGGCAGTCATCACGGTATTGCCTGCGTGATCCTTCAGATAAGAGCCATCGCCCATCGGGATAGGAGCACCCTTGGTATTACCGATACCGAGGATAAACACGTTGATGCCCTTCTTCTGGGCAATCTCGGCTGCCTCCTTGGCACCATCCTCATGGTTCTCACCATCGGTAATCACGATGATGGCTCTACCCACATTGTCCTGCTGGGTAAAACTCTTGGTGGCAAGCGAGATGGCATCGCCGATATTGGTACCCTGAGTCTGGATCAGCCCCGGGGTGATATTCTGCAGGAACATCTTTGCCGATACATAATCACTGGTGATAGGTAACTGCACGAAGGCATCGCCTGCAAAGACAATCAGTCCGATCTTGTCGTTGCTGAAGTTATCTACCAGATTCTCTATCAGCATCTTGCTCTTGTCGAGACGGGAAGGAGCCACATCCTCGGCAAGCATGGAATTGGAGATATCGAGACAGATCATCGTCTCGATGCCATTACGCTTGTCGTGAGAAATCTTGCTTCCCATCTGAGGGCGAGCCACCATCACGATGACGAGTGCCAAGGCTGCAAGCATCAGCACAAACTTCACCGTAGGACGGTATTTGGATATGTTGGGCATCAACTCCTTGAGCAGTTCCGGATCGCCCAATCTTTTCAGCTTAGCCTTTCGCCTTCTCCAGCCTACCAGACGAACCAGTATGAGCACCGGTATCAGCCAGAGCAGCCAGAGAAACGTAGGATCTTCAAATCTTAACATATTTATATGATGTTATAATCTATATTGTCTAAACTCCTCTTTCATCAAGGAATTCTTCTGAACCAAGTGAGGCGGAGCAATATCTCCAGGAGCAGTACCAGGAGTGCACCCAGGGCAAAAGGCTGATAGGCCTCATAACGCTTGGCAAAATGCTTCACATTAAACTTAGACTTCTCCAATTTGTCGATGTCCTTGTAGATTTTCTTCAACTCGGCAGTACTCGTAGCACGATAGAAGTTTCCATCGGTGGTCTGAGCGATGTCGCGCAGCGTCTGGGTATCGATTTCCACCGGGATATTGACATACTGTACGCCTCCTGCCACAGGCATCGGATAAGGCGCCACCTTGTTGGTTCCCACTCCGATGGTATAGACTCTGATGCCGTAGCTCTTGGCTATCTCGGCAGCGGTCATAGGCGAGATGTCACCCATGTTGTTACTACCGTCGGTGAGCAGGATCACCACCTTGCTCTTTGCCTTGGAATCCTTGAGTCGGGTCACGGCGTTGGCAAGTCCCATACCCACAGCGGTACCGTCGTCGATGAGTCCGCGAGCCGCAATATCAGTGCGGGTGTCATGCAGGAGTCTGAGCAGACTGGCATGATCGGTGGTCATCGGACACTGCGTGAAAGCCTCTCCGGCAAAGATGGTGAGTCCGATATTGTCAGTAGGACGGCCTGAGATAAACTCTGTGGCAACATCCTTCGCCGCCTCCATACGGTTTGGCTTCAGGTCCTCGGCAAGCATAGAGGTTGATACGTCCATGGCAAGCATGATATCGATACCTTCTACGGTCTTGTTGTCCCAGGAATAGTGGGTCTGCGGACGGGCCATAGCTATGACGATGAGCACGAAGCAGATGCATCTCAGCACCATCGGCAGATGGATGAGCCTAACGCGCATGCTCTTCGGAGCATACTGATAGATTCGTGTATCACTCATGCGCATCGTAGGCTCGCTCTTCTTCCTGCCCAGGAAATACCATAATATATAAGGTATCAGCAGCAGGAGCAGCAGAAAATATGCTTTACTTGCAAATTCCATTTCTTAATTTCTTTTTATTGTTTACATCACCAGCTCTGGATTTCTGAGCCTGATGACATTTACATCACGAGCATCGCTACCTGATAAACGATGTAGCCGAAGATGGCAACTACGCTGATGCCGCCCACCCAGAGCAGGGTCTTGATGAGTCGGCGCTGCTGCTGCGACTTCTGGTCTTCGGTGCTGAGCGTTGGAACGATCTTCTCCTCCTTAGGCTGCTCATCGGTCTTCGTCCGGTCGATGAAGTTGATGGCATTCACCAGGTTGGCATCGTTCTCGTTCATCGGAATCTCGTACTTGGCAAACTTCACCAGGTCGGCGGTGGAGAAGAGCATTCTCAGCTCGTCTATCATCTTCTGGTCGCCCGAAGCACGCAGGTGCTCGATGATTTCTCCACTGGTCATCTCCATCGCATTGAATCCGAAGCGGCTCACGATATAGGCACGCAGCGTATTGGTCAACTGGGTGTAGTACTCTTTCTGAGTCTCCTGGCTGGCGCTGGTATGATGATGCTTGATGTCATTGATTTCACGCAGCGCCTTCTCATGGGCAGGCACCCTCTTCACGATGCGGATGCGGGCGATGATAGGCTTGTTCTTCTTCAGACGATTACGGAGATAAATCATTGCACCACAGATGATAATCATCAGAAGGCTCAACCAGAAGGCGAAGCTCCACTCACTCCACTCGAAAGGATTATCCTGTACACCCTTTGCCGGATAGAACTGGTTAGGATGCACCGTATCTACCGGAACGGTGAGCACCTTCAGCGCCAACGGATTTCCGTGATAGCTCTTGCCGTCGATCTTCACATCGAGTGCAGGAATCACAAACACCTTCTCATCGAAAGAGGTAAGCGTATAGTCGCGGCTCACCTGGATGCGGTCATCACCCATCTGCATCGTGTCGCCCTTACTCTGCTCCACCACCTCTACACCAGGTACAATCTGGTCCTGAGGCTTGAAGGATGGCAGCACAATTCTGGCACCCTTCCGGGCAGTAGCCTTGAGGTGCAGGATGGTCTGCTGTCCGATAAGCAGCTGCAGGGAATCCATGCGCTGCTCCACGGTCTGACCGATAGCCAGCGTAGAGCAACCCATCAGCGCCATCGTCAATATGATATTCTTTATTTTCATGTTATCTTACTTTAGCCTCTCTGTTTGAACAGCATCAGGAGCGCCTTCGAGAAGTCCTCGTTGGTGGCTACCGAAGTCCAATCTACCTTGCTCTTGGCAAAGAGCTGTCGCAGATTCTCCTGCTGTCGCAACCAGTTTTGGGTGTGAGCTACTCTCAATTTCTTCGAACTGGTATCGATATACATCTCGTGTCCCGTCTCGGCATCCATCACCTTGATCAGTCCCACGTCGGGCAGCTGCTTGGCACGTGGATCATACACCTGTATTCCCACCACATCGTGCTTCTGGTTGGCTATCTGCAGCTGGTGCTGATAGTCCTTGCTATCGTAGAAGTCGCTGATGACGAAAGCCGTACAATGGCGTTTCATCACCCTCGTGAAGTATTCCAGGGCACATCCGATATCTGTACGCTGACTCTCGGGATGAAAGTCGAGCATCTCACGAATGATGTAGAGGATATGCTTGCGTCCCTTCTTGGGAGGGATATATTTCTCTATTCTGTCGGAAAAGAAGATGACACCTATCTTGTCGTTGTTCTGGATGGCACTGAAGGCAAGGGTTGCAGCTATCTCGGTAGCCAGGTTGCGCTTCATCTGGCGCATGGTACCGAAATCGAGCGAACCGCTCACATCCACCATCAGCATCACGGTAAGCTCTCGCTCTTCTTCAAAGACCTTGACGAAAGGGCGATGGAAGCGAGCCGTCACATTCCAGTCGATGTCTCTCACGTCGTCGCCATACTGATATTCGCGCACCTCGGCAAAGGCCATTCCCCTACCCTTGAAGGCAGAATGATACTGGCCGGCGAAGATGTTCTGGCTCAATCCGCGAGTCTTGATCTCGATCTTCCGAACTTTCTTTAAGATATCTTGTGTATCCAACTTAATTTACTTTGAACTTTGAATTTTGAACATTGAACTTTATGATTAGTGAAGCAAGTGAATTCTTCACTTTTCACTTAGTTCATCAAGGCACTTCAACCTTGTTGATGATGCGGCTGACGATTTCCTCGCTGGTGATTTCGCTTGCCTCTGCCTCGTAAGAGAGGCCGATGCGGTGGCGGAGTACATCGTGAGCCACGGCACGTACATCCTCAGGAATCACGTAACCACGGTGCTTGATGAAGGCGTAGGCTCTGGCTGCCTTGGCAAGTGAGATGCTGGCACGAGGACTGCCGCCAAAGGTAATCATATCCTTCAATTCGCCCAGGCCGTAACGGTCTGGATAACGGGTAGCGAAGACGATGTCGGCAATATACTGTTCAATTTTCTCATCGATATACACCTCGTTGACGATGCTGCGAGCCTTCAGGATTTCCTCGGCTGTAGTAACCGGAGTCACGGTAGGCAGACTGCCCTGGATGTTCTCACGGATGATGAGCTTCTCTTCTTCGATGGTAGGATAATCGATGATAACCTTGAGGAGGAAACGGTCCACCTGAGCCTCAGGCAACTGATAGGTACCCTCCTGCTCCACCGGGTTCTGGGTAGCCATCACCAGGAAGGGATTAGGCAAATGGAAAGTCTGCTCGCCGATGGTTACCTGATGTTCCTGCATCGCCTCAAGCAAGGCACTCTGCACCTTGGCTGGAGCACGGTTGATCTCATCCGCCAGGACGAAGTTGGCAAACACAGGTCCACGCTTCACATGGAAGGCTTCATCCTTCTGCGAATAGATCTGCGTACCGATTACGTCGGCAGGCAACAAATCGGGTGTAAACTGTATGCGGCTATAGTCTGCACTAATCAACTGTGACAATGTTTTGATTGCAAGAGTCTTCGCCAGACCAGGTACACCTTCCAGGAGAATGTGACCATCAGAGAGAAGACCGATAAGGAGACAGTCAACGAGGTGCTTCTGACCTACGATGACCTTGTTCATGCCCATTACCAGGTTGGTAACGAACTGACTCTGTTGTTCAATCCGGATATTCAACTCACGGATATCAATAGCTTCTGCCATAATCTTATTATCAATTTTACGTTTAATTCATTCTAAAAACTGAACAAAGGGCACTTCCAAAATGCCCTCCGTCCTCAAATCAAACGCAAAAGTACTCAATTATGAGCACAAAAGCGAATAAAGCTAACTAAATTATATTAAAAAAGTTTCACAAACGCTATTTTTAGAAACTTTTAATAAAGCAGGCACACGAAGCATCAGCGATTGCGATGCTTCATATACCATGGATGTACTAGGAAATTATACATCAGGAGAGAAACCACTGTCAATCCGAAAGCCGGATACAGAAGTTCCTTATACACAGGATTCAAGATCACCGGATCCATACCAAGACCCTTCGGATACAAGTCCTTCACCAGCCAGAAACCCAATCCGATTCCTAAGCTCAACCCCAGTTCCCACGCCAGGAAGAAGGAGCTCATACTGGTGCCACGCTGGCAATGCTTGGCAAGCTTGATGTAGAAAAGCAGGAATCGGCTTCCGATGATACCCACTCCCAAGGCAAGCAAGGCAGGTACAAGCATCTCTTCGGCAAAATCCTGATCGCTTAAAGAAACAAATTCTGCTGCCGCGATCAATATCAGTCCCACGATTACCTGACTCTTCAGCTCTGCATCAGCAAAAACGTATTTCTCTGCCACCAATGCCAGAAACAGTCCGCAAAAAAACATCGCATAGACGGTGAGAGAATGAGACAGCGACAGATAGAAGCCCGGTATCACCATGATACATACAATATTGATGAACAGCGGAAATCCCTGAGGCAGGAAAAAGCGGTCGCTGCTGATGAGTGACACGTTTTCTGACGGAGCCTTGAACGGGAACTTCACTCTGGAAACCAGCACCAAGGCAACCAATGCCAATACTGAGGCTACCGGAAAAACGACTTTCATACTGAAGACATCATAGACCAGAAGCGACAGCAAAGGACCTACCGCAATAGAAAAGCGGGCAAACCAGGAGGTGATATAATTCGCCTCCGTACGCTGGAAAGATTCACAGGTATCGATAATCAGCGTACTCGCCAGCGACATCTCTGCCAAGCCCAGGAAAGCGCCCTGAATCAGACGCATTGCCACCAGCATCTCGAAGCCCACCTTGATGTTCCAGAAGGTTTCCAGATAATAAAGAACGACGAGACTGACAGCCACACCCAGGATGGATATCTGGCATACCCTATTGCGACGATAGCGCTGCACCAGATAGGAGCAGAAGCCACCCAAAAGAAAGATGCCCAAGCCATAAACAGCATAAACCACACCCATCTGAGTAACGGAATATCCCTCCTTAGCCATAAAATAAGGTATGCTCAGGAGGAGCATATAGATGCTCGTCATCAGGAAGAGATTGGCGAAGCAGAGACACCAGAAGTCACGGTGCCACAGATTAAAATGCACCGGGGTATTTTGCGTATCCATCTTAGTAGCTCTCTTCTGCGCTTGGATACTCTACGCTCTTCACGGCATCGATATAAGCCTTTACTCCCTTCTGCATCTCCTCGCCTACCTGGGCAAAATGGCGCAGGAATTTTGGCTTGAAGCCCTGGGTCATACCGAGCGCATCAGCATAAACCAAAACCTGTCCATCACAACCGTTACCAGCTCCAATACCGATAGTTACAGCGTTTACCTGACGTGAAACTTCAGCCGCCAGTTTGGCAGGAACTTTCTCCAGAACGATGGCAAAGCAGCCAGCCTTATCCAGTGCTTTAGCATCGCTGACCAGCTTCTCAGCCTCTGCATCTTCCTTGGCACGGATGCCATAACCACCAAACTTGTTCACGCTCTGAGGAGTAAGTCCGAGATGGCCGCAAACAGGAATACCGGCATTGATGAGTGCCTGAACAGTATCCAGGATTTCCACACCACCTTCCAGCTTCAGCGCATCCACGCCCGTCTCCTTCATCATTCGGCACGCATTGCGCAAGGCATCTTCCTTGCAAACCTGATAGCTGCCGAAAGGCATATCACAGAGCACGAGTGCATGATTGCAGGCGCGGGCCACACTGCGTGCGTGGTAAATCATCTGATCTACGGTGACAGGCAAAGTATCAGCATTTCCAGCCATCACATTGCTAGCCGAATCACCTATCAGGATGGTATCGATGCCAGCAGCATCGATGATGCCTGCGGTAGTGAAATCGTAGGCAGTAAGCATCGTAACCTTCTCACCTGCCGCCTTCATTTCGGCGTAGGTCTTGGTTGTGATTTTCTTTTTGTCTGTAGATAAATATCCCATATAATTGTGTTTACTAAAAAGTATTATTCTTATCAGTCTATTTTCCTGATTATCCTTTCTCAGATTATCTATTTTCTGATTATCCTTTCTACAATCTTCTCCAGGTCATCGTATCCGAATCCATCGTAATCGGCTATCACATAGTCGCTGTATGGCTGGATGCTCTCAGCAGAATTGGTAGTAGCGAGTCCGAGGGTAAATGCACCCGAAGCTCTCACGGCCTTCAGTCCGTTGAAGCTGTCCTCCAGCCCCACGCATTCCTCCGGCTTTGCTCCGAAACAGGCAGCACCCTTGAGATAACAGTCAGGATCCGGCTTGCTTTTGGCAAAATCTTCGCTGGTGAGCACGCGGTCAAAATAGGTCTTGAACTCAGGATGATGCTTATACACCTGCTCCATCTTCTGCAGATTGCTGCTCGTCACCACAGCGCACTTCACACCATGCGCCTTTACGTCTTTCAGGAAAGTTTCGAATCCGGGAATGTAAGGAAACGACATATTCAGCTCGAATTCATCGAGCCGGGCTGTTATCTTAGCCTGTTCCGACTTGCAATCGGTGTATCCATCAATATGAGCGAATGTGGCATCATCAGAGAAGTACTTGTCGTAGATCTGAACCAGGGTCTGTCCCTTGATGCGAAGCGCAAAGTCAGGCATCTCCGGATGATACTCCCTGCCTATCATTCCCCAGAAAACGGAATACTGGCTTTCGGTATCGAAAACCACGCCGTCTAAGTCGAATAATGCTGCTTTTATCATTACTTTTTATATTAAATAAATACTATCTAACATCTTTTTCGGGTGCAAAGTTACACATTTTTTTGCTAACTAGCCCCGAAATAACTACTAAATATACAAAAAAAGCTAATTTTATTTTGTTTTATCTACAATTTGCACTACCTTTGCATCGGTTTAAGATCGGAAGAGCGTCGTGTAGGGAAAGAGTGTA
>OOCE01000046.1_pt1 | contig 37731 bp, 33 predicted proteins | sample 1671421 | NCBI WGS metagenome assembly OOCE01 (sample SAMN06348155, study PRJEB24527) | human gut metagenome | biome: human gut; feature: ankylosing spondylitis patient; material: feces | host: Homo sapiens | place: China | collected 2015-10 | reverse complement strand
CGATCTTCTCATTTCTTTTTGTTATATTTGCATCCGTAAATATCAGTATATTGAAGATAAAGGCTGATATAATGGATAAATATCATTATAATGATAGATAAATAATAGAAGATTATGGTAGATTTATATGAATATTCTACTCCGGAATTGGTACGTTTGCTGGGAGTAAGATTCAAGGAATACAGATTGCGATGCAATCTCACCCAGAAGGAGGTTGCCGAGCTTACGGGGCTTGGCTTGACCACCATCCATAAATTTGAGAATGGCACAGCGGGCAATCTTTCGCTTTCCACTTTTCTCCTCTTGCTGAAGGTGGTAGGGCAGATTGATGCCATCAATGATGTGCTTCCAGAACTTCCTCCATCACCTTATCTGATGAGAAAGGATGAGAAGAAGGCACAGAGAATTCGTCATACTAAACGATGATAGGTGGATCAGTTCCATAGAATCAGCGATAAATGCTCATCTCGTTTCATGGGGGGTGGAGGATAAAGACATCAGTTCTGCTTCTTTTGAGATAGATGGCAAAAGTTGTACTGATGTTCGCATAGAGCAGGCTTACAAAGGCAACTTCCATTTGTATGCAAGCATAGATGGGCGAGAATGTAAGTTTATTATCGGAAAGAACAAGCCAGAATATGCTTTGATTCAAGAGACGGGATTGTCGAATCTTCCGGAGACGATGCTCAGAGATTTGGTTGCGAAATATCTGGTGAGATAGAAGAGTAGTGATTCTTTTGTGTCCTTCTTTCTATGAAAATTCTAGGGATTGGCAAGAAAGTTAATGATTTTCTTGCCAGTCTCATTCCTTTTTATTACCTTTGCAGTTGTCTTGTCGTGGATGGCTGGCATTGAGATGCTGGCTAGGTAATGAAAGTCCATGGCTTGGCACTATTTTAAATTGAAGACGTTTGCTTTACGTTTTCTTCTGATCTGTTGAAACCTGCGAAATTTCACATCATGTTCAGAAAGAGACGGCGGTGGGCGTCTACCCATCGTGTATATTTGCACTATGGCATAGGTGTGCCCTTTTCATTCGTATGGAGAGGGTGCAACCTGTGCCGTACACAATATTTATACCGGTTTGGCGTAGGCTTCTGTTGCTTCTTATCTTTGACATGACAGGTTTTTCGCAGGACCTCAACAGACAAAGATGCCCAAGTAGCGACATGATTCCTGCGCCTTCCTTTTATAATAGCAACAAACTTTTATGTCTAACAATAGCTTCCCACTGAGGAGTCAAGAGGCGCAAGGAATAGGATTTTGGCTATGACTACTCAATACTCATCCTGCTTGAAGCAAGAAGTTGCTACTTATGTAAAACAAGACTTGCGAAACAAAATAGTGTTTTCTAAGCAGTTCATTGAGGGCTTGCAATACCTCAATGTTGGGTTAACTCTTGCCAAAATGCTGCGAGACAATTCCTTGCCCAGCCTTGCCATCCCACAACTGCTTTCTTCAGCAGAAAAAGAAGACGAAAGCGTTGGTCGTTATCTGGCTATTTTCAATATAGACATACTCTTTGAACCAGAACTGAAACTTGATGTAGGAAACTTGTTCGATAGTTATTCCAAGAATCAATGTCTTGTTATTCAGGCGGATTCAGAAAATGTCTTAAACAATATAACCCATTTATCACTCAAAACATTCTAACAATGAAATATTCCGAGCTTATATCTTTTGAGCCTATTAATGAGGTCGTTAAGTTCGACCGTCTCAGCGAGGACGATTATCGTCAGTCGTTGGTGCGTAACTTTGTGTTCTCTTCAACCTACGAAAAGGTTATAATCCCAGAACTTTGCAAGAATCTTGACTATACAGCAAGTCATGACACGTTTGGACTACAGATTGTAGGTAACTATGGTACCGGTAAGTCTCACTTGATGTCTCTCTTTTCGCTGATAGCTGAGAATGCTGATTATCTTCCTTTGATACAGAACGAAAGTGCTCGCAAAGTGCTGGGGAACATAGCAGGCAAGTATAAGGTGATTCGATTTGAACTAGGAAGCGATGATGAGCTTTGGAGATTGGTATGCTACCAGATAGACAAGAAGTTGCAGGAGTGGGGAATAGATTATTCCATTACTTCGGATGATGCGCCTGATATGTATATAGACAAATTGTCTCGTATGATGGCTCAGTTTGAGGCGGCTTGTCCAACCAAGGGGTTGATGATAGTTATAGATGAGATGCTGTCTTATCTGAAGGGTCGTGCTACTGATGATAGACTGAATCGCGACTTGGCTGTGCTTCAAGCTTTGGGACAGGCGAGTGATCATTCCAAGTTCCGTATGGTATTTGGAGTGCAAGAGTTGATTTATAATACTCCTCAGTTCCAGTTTGCTGCCGATATGTTGGGACGTGTCAACGACCGTTATCGCCAGATAACCATTACTAAGCAGGATGTGCAGTTTGTTGTGCAGCAACGTTTGCTTCGTAAGAATGAGAATCAGAAAAAATCTTATCCGTAAGCATCTCGGCAAGTTTGTAGAGTTCTTTACGGACATGCATGCCAACATAGAAGAATATGTCAATCTATTCCCTGTCAATCCAACGTTCTTTGAGAATTTTCAGCAAATTAAGATTGGTAAAAGTCAGCATGAGGTCTTGAAGACGCTTTCTTCTAAATTTGACAAGATGAAGAATGAGGAAGTTCCTGATATGCAACCTGGTCTCATCTGTTATGACCATTATTGGGATGACCTCAATGTGCCAGCCATGATGACGGAGCCTGATGTGCGTCGTGTCTCGGATATCATGGAGGTGGTACACCAAAAGATAGAAGAGAACTTCACTGGCGGGAGAGCTAATAATATTCCTTTGGCACATCGCATAGCCAATGCTTGTGCAGTCAAGATATTGCAGGATTCCCTGGATAAGACAAACGGTGTGAGTGCTGAGAATCTCGTGGATGATCTTTGCTATTTGGATACCACTTGTCTGGATCGTGATTTCCTGAAGGATAAGGTGGGGATGGTTGCCCAGCAGATAGTGACTGCTACGGTAGGTCAATACTTTGAGAAAAATGAACAGAACCAGGAGTATCATCTTCGTATCGAGGGTGGTGTGAACTATGAGCAGAAAATTAAAGACTATGTGGAGACGATGGATGTGGATAAGAAAGATAGCCATTTCTTCAATTTCCTGGTGGAGTATCTGCCTATCGAGGTAGAGCAGTATCGCAAAGGATTCAAGATTTATCGTCATCGCATCGATTGGAAGTCGCATAAGACTATGCTCGATGGCTATATTTTCTTGGGAAATCCAGCCGAGCGCAGCACCACGCAGCCTCAGCAGAATTTCTACATCTACTTTATGCCTATCTTCAACAAGGCGAAGATAAAGCATGGGGATGAACCTGACAGTATCTATATCCACATGGATAAGTTTAGCCAGGAGATGAAAGACTTGCTGGAACTCTATGCAGCTGCAGAAGAGCAGATTGCCAGTGCAGACAGTTCGCAGAAGGCGTTCTATCAGCAATATAAGGATGTATATGCCAAAAAGTTGAAGACCTTGTTCCAGCATGACTTCATGGAGAATACCGAGATATACTATCAAGGGGAATTGCAAACCATCAATCCTAAGATGATGGCTGGTGGAACAAAAGACCAGGTTATCGGCAATATAGCCAGTACGCTGCTTGAAGACTGTTTCTGTCAGAAGATGCCAGACTATCCTAAGTTTACGCTTCTGCATACATCGTTGACTTCGGAGAACCGAGACAACATCATCAAGGGAGCACGAATGAGGATAGCCAATTCTGCCATTCCTAACCGTGATGGTGATGCCGTCCTTGCTGCTCTTGGGCTGTTGCAGGACAATCAGTTGAGTGTGGATGCCAGTATCTATGCACAGAGCATACGCCAGAAACTGGAGGATAAAGGAGAAGGACAGGTACTCAATCGTGATGAGATTCTTCATCGCTTCTATAAGGAATGGAATGATGATTGGCGTTCTAATGACTACGGCATCGAGGCTGATCTGGAATTTCTTGTGCTCTCGGTACTGGTGGCATTGGGCGAGATAGAGATAGATTATACTGGTGGCAAGAACATCAATGCTGCCAATATGAAGGAGATTGTAGATTTGCCAAAGGAGGGCTTCTATTCCTTCTCTCATCTACGTCGTCCAAAAGGTATGAATGTGGCTGCTGTCCGTGAACTGTTCTTGGGCATTACGGGAAAGGATATGACTGGGCAGTTGCAGAATCAGGAAATCTATACGCAGTTGGTGAGCCAGGCTAAGGCGATTGCCACCAATGCCGTGCAATACAGTCACGATATCAGTAATGGAATGTATCTGGACAATATCGAGATAATCAGTCCTACAGTTGCTGGCACTATGAAGATGCAACTTTCTGCGCTCTCAGGATTGTGCGATAAGTTGCCAGCTTATGCTTCCTTTGCCAAGATGAGAAACTTGCCGTCAGAATGGACGGCTGAGAAACTGCGTCATATATTTGAGGCTAAGCAACATATCCGTTTGGTGAAGGATACCAAGAAGTTTGTGGAGGACATGCGTTCTCGTCTGAGTTATCTGAACCAAGCTCTGCAATACATGACTGATGCCAGTATGAAAGAAGCGGTGAGAAAGTCGCTGGAAAAGGTGAACGATGTGGTGAAAATGATGAACGATACCCAACTGGTGGGGGCGTACAAGGCTGAATTGGATGTTTGGATAGACAAGTATGCAAACTGGTATTTGTCAGAGTATAAACGACTTCATATCACGGCAATGCAAGATACAGAGAAGCGTCAGATTTCTAACAGTAACTTCAAGCAGGTATGTGATACCGTTTGTGGTGCCGACCATGACAAAGGTTACTTCTCTGTGGTACCTCAATATCGTGAATGGGGTCGTAAGATGAGCCAACTGGTATTGGCATCGGAAAACTGTACTTTGGAGGCTTTGCATCGCTCTCCTTATTATGCAGGATTCAATCCTGTAGCCTACCAGGGCAAGCAATTGCCTCTTCTTGGAGAGTTGAAGGAGGAGTTGACGGGTATCTTTGATAATATCAATGATACATTGCATCAGATATTGAGCGACGAACAGCTCTTGAAAAACCAAGCCATCCTTGATGATAGTCAGCAAGGCTTGCTGAAGCGATTTGCCAACAATGACGAAGACCTTTCACCGCTCAATGCAGAACGACTAGTAGAGATTGTAGAGAAGCTTCATGCCGGTATGCAGGAAATCAAGATAGATGAGGAAGGTATTCGAAAGGTACTGAATCGTCCGATGACGCCTGATGATGCTATAAAAGCATTTCGTCAGTATATCAATGAATTGACTGGAGGAAAGAAGGATGACAACATCCGAATCATATTAAAATAAAAATGAGTCAGTAACAAAATAAAGATACAACAATGAGTCAGAAAGATAAAGAAGGTATTCTCTTCTCTACAGAGGAGATGAACAATATAATGGCAGACACAATGAAATTCTCGGAAGACAAGCCGGAGACCATTTTTGGCATGACTTTCAAGAATGCAGAGGAACGTCGAGCCTATTTTCGTGAGGAGCTTCGCAAGAAACTCCCAGAGTTAAAGAAAATCGAAGGTTTTCCTATCGGTAGCGATGAGGATATCCTTAATCTTTCTGACCCTCCTTATTATACCGCATGTCCTAACCCATGGCTCAACCAATTTGTTGAGGAGTGGGAGAAGGAGAAAATTGTGCTCGAAAATGAAGGAAAGAGAAGCAAGGACTTTGTGGTAAAAGAGCCATATGCGTATGGTATAATGCAAGGTAAAAATAGTGCTATCTATAATGCACATACATATCATACAAAAGTTCCTTATGAAGTTATTATGAGGTATATACTATATTATACTCAGCCAGGAGATATCGTATATGATGGTTTTGCTGGAACTGGTATGACAGGAGTTGCTGCATCTTCTTGTGAAAATCCGCTTATAAAGGTTAAAGCCGAAATAAATAATGACTTTCAACAGAATCAGTACGAAACTCCTGTATGGGGGTTGAGACATTCAATTTGTGGTGACTTGAGTCCTTTATGTTATCATATATCTTCCAATTATAATTCATCTGTTGACGTGAAAAAATTGGCAAAAGTTATAGATGAAATTATTACTAATTTGCAGGGTAGGTATGGATATTTATATGAATATAAAATGAATGAGAATTCGACAAAATATCATGTAAATTATTATGTTTGGTCGGAAATTGTATCTTGTAAAAATTGTGGAAGGGAATTAAATGTACATGATTTGTCTTTTGATTATACAACAAAGACATTAAAAGATAGACTTGTATGTCCTTATTGTGGTACTGAGCAAAAAAAGAACAGAAGCTAATTCTGTAGAAGAGACTATTTTTGATGAGCAACAACAAAAGAGTATTACGCAATTAAAGTATGAGTGTTGCTTGCTTAATTATTCTATACCCAAAAAGGGACGTTTCTTCTCACGAGATGTTTCTCAATTGAATGTATTTTCAAATGAAGGTTTTGTTCCTGATTATAAATTTGGGGTTGGAGATAAGTTTGGCGATCCTAAAAGAGTGGGTATACAAAATGTTGGACAGTTATATTATCCTCGTACGAAGCAAGTATTAGGATACCTATATAGTTTAATACATACTAATTATCAAGAGTATACAAAACCTCTGATGTTTATTTTTACGTCTATGTTGCCAAAACTTAATCGTTTTAACAGATACATGCCTCAGCATGGTAGTAGGGCTTTGGTAGGACCAATGGCAAACACATTATATGTACCTTCTCAGGGGGTTGAGAATAATCCGATAGACCAATTTGAATATCAGGCAAATAAGGTCCTGAAAGCATTTGAACAATGCAAGAAATCTTGTGTAGTTCAAGTTACTTCTGCTACAAGTTCGGATTTACCAGAAGATTCTGTGGATTATATATTTACAGATCCTCCGTTTGGGGCAAATATAATGTATTCTGAGTTAAACACAGTTTCTGAGTCGTGGCTAAAGTTGTGGACAAATAATCAAGAAGAAGCCATTTCTAATCGGTCTCAGCATAAAGGTTTGCTTGAATATCAATCTATAATGGCTGAATGTTTTAAGGAGTATGAACGGGTTTTAAAGCCAGGAAAATGGTTGACAATAGAGTTTAGTAATACATCTGCATCTTTTTGGAATGCGCTCCAATATGCGATAAAGGATGCTGGTTTTATCATTTCAACTATAACAGATTTGAACAAAGAACGAGGTGGACTTCATGCAATGTTAGGACCAACTGCTGTGAAAAAAGATTTGGCAATTTCTTGTTATAAACCGTCTGTTAAGGTAAGTGGTAATTTAAAACAAAACTCTATAATTTCTTTATGGGAATTGGTTTCTGAATATATTAATAAAATTCCGAAGTATTTACGAGCAAATGGTAAAACTTGCTTCATTTCTGAAAGAGATCCACGTTTTATTTATGATAGAGTAATATCATATTTTATTCAAGCCAATCAACAGATACCTCTCGATGCCAAGGAGTTCCAGCAAGGTCTCCGTGAGCGTTTTGTTGAGCGTGATGGTATGTTCTTTACAGCTGCTCAGGCGGCAGAGTATGAGGAGAAGAAAAAGTCAGCTCCTGAGTTTGTGCCAATGGGAATCATCGTGAGTGATGAGGCTAACGGTATCCAGTGGTTGAAGAACCAACTCCGTGATACACCTAAGACCTATCAGGAGTTACAGCCAGAATGGATGCAAGCAATCAATGGTGTGCGCAAGCACGACATCCTGCCAGAATTGAAGCAACTCTTGGAGGAGAACTTTATCGAGATGGAAGATGGCAAGTGGCGTTTGCCTAACATTCAAGACGATGTTGATAAGGAAGCTCTGCGTACCAAGGCTTTGCTCCGTGAGTTTAAAATTTATGTGGAGCAGGCAAGTAAACCTAAGGGTAAAATCAAGGAGGCTCGTGTGGAAGCTCTCCGTGCCGGATTCAAGGATTGCTATGTTCGCAAGGAATTCAAGACCATCGTCATGCTGGGCGACAAGATTCCACAGAACCTACGTGATGAGGATGATGTCTTGCTCCAGTTCTACGACATCGCACAGAACAAAATATAAATGGATAAGTTGATAGATAAAATCGTACGGAAGATTACGGTGGACTACTGCCGGTTGAGTATTGTGGAAAATCAAGATGGATTTCTCACAAGGGATGACGTGCGCCGTTTGATTTATCAACACTCAGGTATAGAGGTCGTAGCAGGTTCAAACCTTCAGTTGAGAATCCATTATGAGTTGGAATACAAATCTCATCCAGATGCCAGATATATCTATGTGAGTCAATCCATAGAGACCTTGTTGGCGGATATGAGGCAATCTGCTTACCTTATCAAGTTTTCTATTAGTGACCTATTCCCTATGTTTGCGGACAAATCACTTCTCAGGAAACAAGATTATGAAGTGATAGATAAACTATATGAGCAAGTGGCTCAGCGAAGAGTGACGATGGGCGAGGGCACCTTCTTGATAGAGAATGTCAAGCATCGCATAGCAGAGGAAAAGTCCAAATCGTGTGAACATCTTCTTGCCCAACTGCAACGTATAGATATAGATTGGAATCATGCAGAAAAGACTATCGCTGCGTTGGCTCCCATTATCATTCAATCCATCCAAAATGACTGTTATGATGAGATAGATGAAAAGTTACAGAGCATCAACCAAAATTTCCAAAGGTGGGTAGATGAGCATTATTTTGCGATGCAAAACAGCAATCCACAGTTGAAGGCTCAATGTGTGAACAAGATTTTGCCTTATCTGGTTGCCAATCATTCTCTGGAGGATAGGGTGGCATTGGTCGTTGTTGACGGTTTAGCATACTGGCAATATGCAATATTGCGTAATTATCTCCAGCAACAAGGCATTAGGGCAGAAGAAAAAATAACCTTCTCTTGGTTGCCATCTATCACCATGTTGTCGAGACAAGCCATTTTTCGAGGAACTTATCCAAGTCAGGATTATAAGCAAAGTCCTGAAAACGAGCGTAAACTCTGGATGCAATACTGGCAAAAACAAGGCTTTACATCATTTGAAATGCAATATCTTAGTGACAAGGATGAGTTTGCTATCAATGAGGGAGTGAAGCGACTGGCATACGTAACGGTGGAAATGGATGAGAAAATGCATTCTTCGACAGACTATAAAGATCTCTGTTCGCTGACAGAAAACTGGTGTCCTCGTTTGACAGAGAAAATCAAGACCTTGCTGCGGTTAGATTACACCATCTATCTGACAACCGATCATGGAAATGTGTTGAGTCATGGATGGCGGAAGTTGAGTGCGGTGGAGAAAGTATTTCTCTATAAAGATGGGAGTAGGGGAAAACGCCATCTTATCTATAATAATAAGGTGGAGCAAGACTCGTTTTTTGAGGAGAACAAAGCAGAGATACCCCTTTTACTGCATGAAGACTGGCTGGCAGTAAGAAATGATGCCTGTTTTGAGAATGAAGGACAAACAATCATAACTCATGGTGGAAGCCATTTTATGGAAATGGTGATTCCATTTGTAAAAATAGAAAGGAATCCGTGAATATGGAAATGAGAATAGGAATACAACAAGCTGTGACGATGGCTGCTTTTGAGCAAATGCTAGCAGCAGTACTTTGTGGCGATTATACATTGCTATATGCTGAACAGCTGGCAAGAGTATCGACACATGGTGAGGCCAGGGTGATGAAGATAAGAACCGTCATCAACCGATTAGCTAAAGGAAATCCGCTTCTGCCTTTTATGAAAGAACATGAGGAAGAGGTAAGGATGGCGATGCAAAATGCCAGCGACAAGAAGGTGGTCTTTGCTGCCGTAGTCTGCGCCACGTTTCCCTTTGCTTACCAAGCGTTGAGCATGATGGGAAAGTATCTGCATGTGCAGGATGAGATAACGACTGGACTTATCAAGGGGAAACTCTCTGAAATATATGGTTCGGTGCGTACCTTGGAAATCTCCTTGAATGCGGTGATACCTATGTTTATGGAGGCTGGTTTTGTGGAGCGGAAAAAGGTGGGATTTTATTCACTTGGAAATGTAAGCCATTGCTCAAACTTTGCTATTCAACTATATCGCAAGGCTTTCTTGGTGAACAATTCCACTTACACGGAAGAAACGCTGGATGTGACGAATCCATTTTTTGAGTTTATAAGATAATAGTAACAATTAAGATATGAATAGTTATGGCACAACAATTTGAAAAATTAATAGACTGCCTGAATTTCATAGAGCAGTTGAAGGGGTTTGGTATGCAGCCCACTCCAGAATTGCTTGCTGAAAAAGCCAGACTGGAGGCTTTGGAAAATGTAAATCCTAATGAGTATATCTTCGGTACAATGAAGATGCACAATAAGTTTATGACTCCAGAGAAGGAAAAGGTGGTTCGTGAGATGGCAGATCAATTGATGTCTGATGCTCCTAATGCAACACAACCTTGTTTGCTTTTAGGTAAGGTGCAGTGCGGTAAAACAGATACTTTCCTCAGTATCATGGGCTTGTGTTTCGACCGTGGCATCGACATCGCTGTGGTGATGACCAAGGGAACGAATACTTTGACAACTCAGACCATACAGAGATTGGGGAATGATTTCAGATATTTCAAGGAAGACGGGTCTATTGACCAGAAGGTTATCATTTCTGTATATGACATACTCGATCTCGGACATAGAGGTTGTTTGAGTGATGCACAGTTGAACGACCCTGCACAGAAGTTTATCATCGTAGTCAAGAAAGAGGACAAGAACCTGGGCTATTTGAACAAACTCTTTGAAGACAGTGAATTGATGCGTTCCAAGAAGGTGCTGGTATGTGATGATGAGGCAGACTTTGCCAGTCGCAATTACTATAAGCGACAGGGGGAAATCGGACTGATGAAGATTGCCGAACTTATCGAGAACTTTGTCAAACTGCCGCATTATTGTCGTTATATGCAGATTACAGCAACTCCTTACTCTTTGTTCTTGCAGCCAGATGGTACGGTGCAGTTGCGTGAAGGTAAGGAAGCTTCGCCTTGGTTGCCTCGATATACCGGACTTGTGCCAATACATGAGAAGTACATTGGTGGCAGGCAGTATTATGAGTTGAGCGAGGACGAGAACTCTATGTATAGTTGTCTTTTTGAACCGGTTGATCCGATTTGTATAGACATTCTTAGTGCTCGAAATGATTGGTATATGGAGTCATCGGTACATTCAGAGAATCTAAATTCTTTGAACTATGCCATCGTTTCTTGTCTCTTTGCTACTGCCGTTCGTGCCATTCAGGTAAAGAAAGGAGTCAAGAAGAAGTATAAGTCGAGTTGCTTGATACATTGCGAGGTGGCAAAGTCAAAGCATGAGTGGCAGGAGTCTTTGATTATCAAGATTATTGAAGACATCAAGCATGCGTTCCTTGCCAAGGCAAATACAGACCTTCATATCCTTGACTTGGAGAGCGATGCATATGAAAGCTTGAAGAAAAGCAATGAACTAGGCAATAAGTATGAACTTATTCATGAGGACTTCCCTGATTTTGGAGAGGTTGAGGCTGAGGTAAAACGAATATTAGAGATGGATGACTATATCGTTCAGGTTATCAATTCAGAGAATCCGGTATCAGCCTTGTTGAATGACAAGGGACAGTTGAGATTGGAAGGTACGGCTAATATTTTTATTGGTGGTAATATCCTGGATCGTGGTATCACCATTGATAACATGCTGTGTTTCTTCTATGGCAGAGATCCTAAGAAGTTCCAGATGGATACCGTATTGCAGCATGCCCGTATGTACGGAGCTCGTAGTAAGGAAGACATGGCTTGCACCCGTTTCTTCACAACCTACGCTATCTATGATGTGTTGAAGTCTATCAATAGCATTGATTCTGTGATGTATGATTATCTGCGTTACCATCAAGACAAGATTCAAACGGATGACTTCTTGACGAGTATGGTCATCAAGTATGACAAGCGAGTAAATGCTACGGCGGGCAACAAATATACCCCAGCAAACACAAAGGTGGTGAAACCTTACATGAGAATCTTGCCAAAGGGATTCCAGACTGGTGATGCTAAAGCTATTGGTGGTATAATTCAGAAGATAGATGACCTGTTGCAGGAAATCCCAGGAATGAAAGAAACTACTGATGACAATCCGTTCTTCTTGATGGATTATAGTATGGCTGTAAAAATCATTGAGCTGATTAGTCGCACTTATATCTATGGAAAGGAATGGAACAACCTGGGTTGGGAATGGAATCCGAATGAGATGTTGACAGCCTTGGAGCATAGTGTATTTAAGACTGATGGTAAGATATACTGCCAGGTTTGTGTAAATCGTAACATGAGTCGCGAACGTGAGAATATCTATGATCCTCGTGGTAGATTCATTGATTCTCCAGAAAGTGGTCAGACAATTGCCATTGCCAAGCAGCAAGCAGAGAATCGCCCAGTGCTTACGCTTCTTCGTCAGAATGGATCGAGTGAGCAAGGATGGCGTGATACACCATTCTATTGGCCTTCATTGATGTTACCAGGTGAGTTGGAAGCTGGTATCTTTACAGTGGATGACAAGAAAAAGGTAAAAAAGGCTAAATCTCAGATCAAATTGGATTGTCTGGATAATTATCCTTCTGAAGATATCTTGAAGATTACTGTTGCTAAAGATGAACTGTTTTCATTGCTTCATGGTGAGAAGAAGCTGGATGGTAGATTGTTGAAACCTAACAACTGCTCATTGTATCTGATTTCAGATAAGAGTGGAGGCTTGGAGTTGATAGATGGACTTGATGATGAAAAATTCTATAATCTTTCATCATATAATGATGGTGTATTTCCATTCAAAGTGAAATACTACAAATACATCCATCTTCGTAGTTCTATGGATATGAGTGGTAGTCAGGCTCTTTTCAAACTTGATGAGAATGAGCCATACGAAATGATAAGTCAACCTTATGCCATTCAGGATGTGCATTATGACATGTACAACAACATGGTGGATGCGGAGAAGAATGATTTGTGTAATTGGTATATCGGGTATAATGTCGGAACAATGTTGGAAAGTAAGCTTACCGATGATGACCAGGAAAGATATGATGAGTATCTTCAAAGTTTGGAGGCTGCAGAACAACAGGATAATCAAGAAGAAGTATGATTCCAACTGTTGAATATATCAGGCAGAAGTTTGATGAATATAATGAATTGATGTTTGAAGGGAAGTTAAAGCTGCTTCCCTTCAAACTCAGTTCTGCTCGTTCGTTTTTAGGTCAAGTAAGATGCTGTCGCAAAAAGAAAGCCGATGGTACGTGGCTCTATTCTGATTTTCAATTCATCATCAGCAATAAGAGTGACTATGCAGAAAATGTAGTTGAGGATACCATTATTCACGAGATGATACATTATTGGATATTTTTAAACCAGATGCAAGACAATGCTCCTCATGGGAAACTCTTTGTTGCGAAGATGCAAGAAATAAATCGTCGTTTTAATCGCAACCTAACGGTGTAAACTAAGGAGGAAATGGATGAGGACAAAGAAGTACGTCAACATTTGATTTGTATCAGTCGTTTTAGGGGAAATCAATTGGGTATTACCATTGCAAACAAGAGTAAATTATTTATGCTTTGGGACGCACTTCCAAAAGTTCCGAAGATAGTAGAGTGTAATTGGTATGTTTCCACAGATCCATTCTTTAATCGTTTTCCGAGAGCATCTTCTCTCAAAGTGTATCCTGTTTCAAGAAGTGAGCTAGAGCCTCTGATGAAGAATCTCAAAAAGTTGGTGAGAATAGGGGATACAATAAAAGTCGAAGATTGAGGACATTTCGTTTAAGTAATTAAAAAACTCAGTTGTTGGAGCCTGGTACCAGTATGCCGCAACTGAGGTTTTTATTTTATAATTCGAGCATATCAAAGTACATGGTTCTCGTGTGCTTGTTTTCGTCGTTCCCCAAAAGCATCTTGAAGCCGTTCTTTTCAAAGAAGGGTATGGCAGAGAGGTATGCAGTTACAGCTGAATTCTCTATAAATAAAATAGAAAAAATGAAATCCCAAAGTCTTATGAACGTACTCAAAGTTTCATTAAAGATTTGGAAAATAAATCTTATCATTCACGATAAGATTGTTCTAAGCTCCAAGGAAGGTGGTGTCACACCACCGCCTCCCCACCTTGGGATTTCGTTGCAAAGATAACAATTCTATTTTGGAAAATGTTTTATTTGACAGATAAAATGTGATTTTATAATCTGATTTAACATTATTAAATACAAATATATCAAAGAAATCTACTTTTGCGTGATTTTTCTTGCTAAAAGTTTGTATAACCAATTATTATTCGTATCTTTGCAGCGTCAGTTCCCACCAAGCCTCTCAGCGATGCTCAAATGCGTGGGGCTTTTTTTCTTTTATAATTCAAGCATGTCGAAGTACATCGCTCTGGTGTACTTGTTGTCATCGTTCCTATCTGAATCAAAACGATAAATATTCATCCTAAAAGTGCATTATATGTTAGATTCCATTTTTTGTTGATTTTTTCAACTTCTGCATGCAGTTTCTCTCGATTAGCTCTCCTCTGATCAGGAGTCAAACTTTCCACTCGCTTCATTTCTTTAACGAAGCGTTCAGCATCTTTACCCATTAGAATTGGGGTTTCTCTTATTGGTCTTGCCATATTCATATCCTCCTATTATTTTGATGTTTGTATATTTCTGTGACCTTCGTCAGATGTATGTCACCACATTGAACAGGAGTTGGTGGGGGGCATCTGATGAAGGTCATCACATTATTTAATTGATAATCAATAAGTTGGAATGGATTTACTTATTGCTTAAACAGGTCATCCATTGTAATCTCGCTCTGTATCATGCCGTATTGGGCATTTCTTGCCACTCCGTAAGTCGTAACGAAGGTGAGGTGCAGAGCTTTGCTGGTACCAGTGGTTTCTCTGAACAACTCACGGCGATAGATGATGTGTTCCAGATAGGAAGGAGTAATCTCGAAGGGCTTCATCGAAAACTTCATTTCGCATAGGTTGATGGTCTGGTCTCGTCGGTCGATTACCAAATCTATCTGGGCGCCTTCTCGCTTCTTTCCCTCAGAATCCACGCTGGCAGGTGCCGACCATGAGCAGATGGATGCCTGAACCCCCTCAATGCCTAGGGCACGTTTGATTTGCCTGATATGATGCAGGCATACCTGCTCGAAAGCATAGCCGCACCAGGCACGATGACTTGGCGAATCAATGGTGTCGGTCCAGAAAGTATCGTCCATGCCAGTGGAGTTCTTGATGTAGCGCAGGTGGAATAGGGAGAAGAGGTCGGTGAGCTGATATACTGCATCTCGCTGCTTCTTGTTGATGGGGTAGTAGCGGCGGATGAAATCGCAGTTGCAGAGATCATCCAATACCTCTGATAGTCCGCCATTGTCAGGAATTTTGCATTCGCGGATGATGTCCTGTCGGGTCAAGCCCTTTGCCTTTTGAGAAAGTATCTCCACTACTTTACGATAGTTTCTGCTATCCTTGAAAAGCGAACGGAACAGGAAGTCGAACTCTCTTCTCAGTTCACCGTTCTCCTCAAAAAACAGCTTGTTGATGTTTTGAGCCAGGCTTAAATGGGTTTTGAGCATGTTTAGATAGTAAGGCGTGCCACCTAGCATCATATAGCATTCTACTGTCTGGTGTCGGTTGAATACGATATGATTGTTCTGCAGAAATTCCTCAGTTTCACCTAATGAGAAAGGTGCAAGATAGATGCTGCGGGTTACCCGGTTGTGTAGCCCACCCTTGTCTCCCAACAGCTTATTGACCATCCATGAGGTGGCTGAACCGCATACCACGAGCATGAGGTTCTGGTCTGAAGCCCATTGGTTCCAGAAGAGTTCGATAGCGCTGATGAAGTTGGAGCGTGGGGTGTCGAACCAAGGAAGCTCATCAATGAAGACCACTTTTCGTCTGTCACCGATAGAAGCCAGATAGTCTTTTAGCTGGAAGAATGCTTCCAGCCATGTCTGAGGGGTCTTTCGCTTGACGCCTGAGTATGATTCCAGGGTCATCTTGAAGTTAAATAGCTGATCTTTCTTGGTAGCCTGATAAGCTCCTGTAAAATAGAAGTCAAACTTTTCTTTGAAGAATTGTTTCACTAGGAAAGTCTTGCCGATGCGTCGTCTTCCATAGACTGCTACGAATTCCGGTTTGTTGGATTCATAGCAATCCTGCAGCGTTTTCTGTTCTTCCTTGCGTCCTATTATTTTTTGTAGCATAATGGTAAAGTCTTATTTTATGATGACAATTAGCCCTAAGGCTCTGATAATTGGCTACAAAGATAATATTTTTATTTGAATACCGCAAAGGATTTTAGATAAAATATGCTTGAACTAGGGCGGTAACTCGTTTTTTAAGGCAGTTACCGCCCCATTTCAAGCATGTTTTGTTGAATTTCGGTTCTATTTTTACAGTGATATATTGTTAATAATCAGAAAAATGCTTGTTTTCTGAAATATTATCTGTATCTTTGTACATTAATTATTAAGAGTAAGATTATGGCATCAAAGAGATATCCTTTGGGAATACAAACGTTCTCCGAAATCGTGAAGGGGAATTACTTCTATGCTGACAAGACGGCTATCGTCTATCAGTTGGCTCATTATGCCAAATTTCATTTTCTGAGTCGCCCACGTCGATTCGGAAAATCCTTGTTTGTATCTACTCTCAAGGCCTACTTTGAAGGTAAGAAAGAACTGTTCAAGGGACTTGCCATCGAACAGATGGAGAAGGAATGGACGGCATATCCTGTCATCCACTTGGATCTGAGCTGCGGTAAATATTATAGTTTGGAGAATACATATTCAATTCTAAACGGAATACTAGAAGTAGAAGAGAAAAAATATGGTTTAAAAGTTAATCCAATAGATGAGAAGTCTTTTGGTGGTCGTCTTAAGAACATCTTGCTTGCAGCTACTGCTCAAACAGGGAAGCAAGTTGTCGTTCTCATCGATGAGTATGATGCCCCGATGCATGATTCTGTAAGTGACGAAGACTTGCAGAAGACCATCCGCAACATCATGCGAGATTTCTTCAGTCCCTTGAAGCAGCAAGAGGGAAACATCCGCTTTGTATTCATCACAGGCATCTCTAAGTTTAGTCAGCTCAGTATCTTTAGTGAATTGAACAATCTCAAGATTCTCACGTTGAAGGATGAATACAGCAGCTGTTGTGGTATTACCAAGAGTGAATTGTCTCAGTATTTCCGTGAGGGTATTGAGGAGATGGCTGAACATAATGGGCTTACTTATGAGGAGACCTTAGAACAACTCAAGCTGCATTATGATGGCTACCACTTCAGTATCAATAGCGAGGATATCTTCAATCCTTACAGCATCATCAATGCTTTGGACGATAAGGAGTTTAATAGCTATTGGTTTACATCCGGAACGCCTACGTTCCTGGTAGAGTTGTTGCAGCAGAAGAATTTGGATATGCTCAATCTGGACGATTTATGGGTTAATGACGATCGTTTTGATACCCCTACAGAAAAGCTTACAGATCCGATTCCAGTTCTTTTCCAAAGTGGTTATCTTACCATTAAAGGATATGAGCGAAGAGGAAAATTGTATCATCTCTGTTTCCCAAATCAGGAAGTAAGACAAGGCTTCTCGAAAAGTCTCGTCAGGTATTATACTGCGCAAGACATGAACAGATATGATGCCATTGTGTATGCTTATTCCAAGAATGTGCTCATCAATGACGACATGGGAGCCTTTATGCCTCACTTGAAGGCATTCTATGATAAGTTCCCATATACGATTATCAACAATAATGAGCGTCACTATCAAGCCGTGATATTCACCATCTTCACCATGCTTGGCGAAGATGTGAAGGTGGAGCATACCACTTCTGATGGAAGAATAGACCTTGTGCTCAAGACGGATAAGAGTATCTTTATCTTTGAATTGAAATATAAGAAGTCTGCCGACATCGCCATGGCGCAAATCAGCGACAAGGACTATGCCAAAGCTTTTGCTGATGATGGGCGGAAGGTTGTGAAAGTGGGTATTAACTTCTCTGAAAACCAGCGAAGTATAGAGGATTGGGTGATAGAATAAATGAAATAGAAGAAAGTTGGTGGCCTTCATCTGATGAAGGTCACCACACTAGTTTCCTCTTGTCATTTTCCGGAAAAAACAGAAAGATAGAAAATAATCTCTTGAAAGCTTGCCAGTCTCATTTCTTTTTTGTATATATACGTTTCTTCTCAAAATACGCTAATGGAAAGATACATCTCTCCGGCTATAGAGTCTGAAGAATATGTTCCAGTTCATCAAGTTCTTCCTCCTTAGTTGCCCAACTCGTTACAAATCGGCAGATGATTTCGGTATCGCTCTTTCTTTCCCATATTTCGAATGCAACTTTCTTGGAAAGAGCATCGTAGAGGGAAGGTGAAAGTACGACAAACTGCTGATTGGTAGGAGAATCGTAGGCGATAGCTATGCCATGCTTCTGGAAGATGCTGCGGATACGGGTAGCCATGGCGATGGCGTGGCGCGATATCTTGAAATAGAGGTTATCCGTAAACAGCGTGTCAAACTGAATGCCTAGCATTCTGCCCTTGGCAAGCAAGGCTCCATGACGTTTTATGTTAGTGAAGAAATACTTTGGTGCCTTCATGCCTGAAAATACCACAGCTTCGCCCATCATGGTACCCACCTTGGTTCCGCCTATATAGAATACATCACAATGCTTGGCAAGGAATGGCAAGTCATAGTCGCATGCCTCTGAAACCAGACCGTATCCCAGTCGTGCACCATCGATGAAGAGGCGGAGGTTATATTTCTGACAGGTTGCATATAGCGCAGTCAACTCTTCCCTGGTGTAGACCATTCCGAACTCTGTCGGCATCGAGATATAAACCATGCCTGGCTGCACCATGTGAGGATGAGTTTCATCGGCAAGGAAAGTATCCATATATGCAGACAGGGTGCTGGATGTTAGCTTGCTGTTCTCTCCCGGCAGCGTAATGACCTTATGACCAAATGCTTCTACTGCTCCAGATTCATGTACCTCGATATGACCGGTCTCCACACAGATAACTCCTTCGCATCCCATGAGTACGGAGTCGATAACGGTGGTGTTGGTCTGTGTACCGCCTATCAGTAAGAACACTTCAGCATTCTCATTGTCCACGGCTTTACGGATTTTCTCTTTTGCAGATTCTGAGTATGGATCAAAACCATAACCGGATGTTTTCTCACTGTTTGTCTTGCCAAGAGCCTCTAGAATCTCTGGCAGCATACCATTGTTGTAATCACTTTCGAATGAAATCATATGATATGATATAATGATAATATTAGATAATCACCGCCGTTCCGCTGCATGTTACCATCAGCATGGAGCCGCTGTTGCCTACAGTTTCGTAATCCAGGTCGATGCCCACGATGGCGTTGCAGCCCAGGGATGCAGCACGGTCGGCCATCTCTCTGAGGGCTGTATCCTTGGCCTCGCGGAGTGTACTTTCGTAAGAACCGCTTCTGCCACCGATTACGTCACGAACGCTGGCAAAGAAATCCTTCACAAAGTTGGTACCGATGATGGTTTCGCCAGTTACTACGCCACGATATTCACGGATAGGGTGGCCTTCTATGGTTGGAGTTGTACTTAAAATCATAATTTTTTCCTTTCTTTTTATGTTATTATCAATGTTATTTATAGCTTAGACGATAAAAGATAGCAAAAGGTTGCAGAAAATCAAAAAATATTTGTTACTTTTGCATCGAAAGTTTAATATTTATAGGTTTTATGAACAAAAAATTGATGTTTTCGGCAGCACTCGTGATGACGCTGCTTTCGGCAAACGCTCAGAAAAGGGCGTTTACCATCGAGGATTTGTACAAGGTGAAGGGCGTATATTCTGTGAGCCTTTCGCCAGATGGTAAAACTATCTGCTATACCTCCAGTTCTTCTGACCTGAAGAACCAGAAGTCTAGCTCCGACATCTACATCATGAATGCAGATGGCTCTCATGCCAAGGCTTTCACCGAGGATGGCAAAAGCAGTTCTGCCGTGTGGAGTAAGGATGGAAAGAGTATCTTCTTCACTAATTATGAGAAGGGGACGGCTCAGATCTATCGTATGAATCTGGCTACCTGCGAGGCGGAACAAGTAACTGATTATGAGTTGGGGATCGGTAATCCGGTTATCTCTCCAGATGAGCGATACATCGCCTTTACAGCCGAGGTATATCCCGACCTGGGAGCTGATGCCAAGGCCAACATAGCCCGGATGGAGAAGAAGGACAAGGGACCTGTGCAGGCGCATATTGCCGACAAGTTGCTCTATCGTCATTGGACGAGCTATAGCGATGGTAGATGCAGTCATCTCATCCTTTTCGATACACAGACGAAGACTTACAGGGATCTGACTCCGGGTAATTATTCGCTGATATTCATGGCTGGTGGCGGAATCGCCTATGATTTTTCTCCAGATAGCAAGGAAATCTGTTTTGTCTCCAACCACGATGAGCATCAGGAGGCTAGCACCAATGCCGACCTTTGGACGGTATCTGTGAATGGGGGAGAGCCAGTCTGCATCACGAAGGAAAACAAGGCATGGGATGGTACTCCAACCTATTCGCCCGACGGCAAGTATATTGCTTACCGCTTGCAGCAAGTACCTGGCTATGAGTCTGATCGTTTCCGTCTTGCCATCTACGACCGTGCTGCAAGGAAATCTACTATCCTGACAGAGAAGTTTGACAACTTGGTGGATGATTACAAATGGGCACCAGACGGCAAGAGTATTTTCTTTCTGGGTGAGGTGCAGGGCGCACAACCACTCTACAAACTCGACATTGCCAGAAAGACCATTTCGCCAGTAGTGACAGGCAAGGCTATCTCTGAGTTTGATTTCGACAATAAGGGGATGGTGTATTATACTTACAGTACGACAGGCAAGCCATCGGCTCTGTATCGTCAGCAGATGAAAAAGTGGAATGGAACTCCTGTGGCTCACGGCAAGGAACAGCAGATAACCTTCCTCAACCAGAAGCTGGAGGATGAGGTGGATATCCGTCCATCTGAGAGCATCTGGGTGGATGGCGCTGGCGGCGACAAGGTACAGGTGTTCATCGTGAAACCACACAACTTTGATGCCAGCAAGAAGTATCCGCTTATCATCAATGTGCATGGTGGACCCCAGATGCAGTGGATGAATTCCTTCCGTGGCGACTGGCAGGTTTATCCTGCTGCCGGTTATGTGGTGGCTTATCCTAATCCTCATGGTTCTACAGGATATGGCCAGGCCTTTACACGTGCCATTTCCGGTGACTGGGGCGGAAAGGTATTTGAGGATGTGATGAAGGTTACTGATAAATTGGCAACCCTGGAATATGTTGACTCCACCAGGATGGGAGCGATGGGATGGTCGTATGGTGGCTATATGATGAACTGGCTGCAGGGCCATACCAAGCGATTCAAGTGTCTGGCTTCCATGATGGGCGTATATGATCTGCGCTCAATGTGGGGCAGTACCGAGGAAGTATGGTTCCCTAACTTTGAGCTGGAGGGACAGCCTTACAATTCCGATCTCTACGAGAAGTGGTCGCCATCCTCATACATCAAGAACTTCTCTACGCCAACCCTCGTGATGACAGGCGAGCTGGACTATCGTGTACCTTATACGCAGAGCTTGCAGTATTTCACGGCATTGCAGACCCTGAACATTCCTTCTCGACTGATTGTCTTGAAGTATGATGGTCACTGGCCAAGCAACCTGAAGTCGATGCCGCTCTATTACAATGCGCACCTCGACTGGTTCCATCGCTATCTCGGCGGTGCTCCTGCACCTTGGGACACAGAGAAAATGGTGAATAATGAGATAGAGTACTAAAATGCCTTATATATAATAAGGTGTAGAGAAACTGAAATAATAAAAGCTCCATTCGCATCTGAAATGGCGAATGGAGCTTTTTCCTGAGAATTAAAAACTTACTTTGTTTCCTGTTCTTCCTGCATATCCAGATACTGGTTGTCCTTGTCGTAGAATTCATACTGGAGGAACGCCAGTTTTTGTGATGGAATTACATTGAAGCCGAAACCATACTTAAACTGCCATTTGCGCTTCAGGGAAATGAAGCCCTTGTTGATGAAGGCAGCTACGTAAGGATTCACATACAAAGTGAATTTCTTGACGCCAATCTTGTTGACTAGGCGGTCGATTTTTCTTTCCAACTGGTCGGTGAAAAGGATGCTCGATTTGATTTTGCCCGAACCGAAGCAGGTAGGGCAGGTCTCCTCTACGTTTACGTCCATGGCAGGGCGTACACGCTGGCGGGTAATCTGCATCAGTCCGAACTTGCTCAGAGGCAGGATGTTGTGCTTGGCACGGTCCTTCTGCATGTTCTTGCACATGCGCTCATAGAGCAGTTGTCGGTCTTCGGCAAGATTCATGTCGATGAAGTCCACCACAATGATTCCTCCCATATCACGGAGTCGCAACTGTCTGGCCAATTCATCGGCAGCGCCGAGGTTTACATCGAGAGCATTCGCTTCCTGACCTTTCTCACGAGTACGGTTGCCGCTGTTTACATCTACCACGTGCAGGGCTTCGGTATGCTCGATGATGAGATACGCACCGTGCTTGTAGTTGACAACTCTTCCAAAACCAGCCTTGATCTGCTTGGTGATGCTGAAGTTGTCGAAGATAGGCACCTTACCGGTGTAGAGCTTAACTATGCCCGCCTTTTCAGGGGCTATTAGAGAAACATAGTCCTTCACCTCGTTCATCACACCTTCATCGTTGACGAAGATGTTCTCGTAAGATGGGTTAAACAAGTCACGCAGGAGAGCGACGGCTCTTCCGGTCTCCTCGAAAGCGAGTTGCGGGCGCTGCTGGGTCTTCTGCACCTTGGCGATAGCATCCTCCCATCGCTTCACCAGGACTTTCAGCTCAGCATCGAGCTCAGCGACTCTCTTTCCCTCAGCCACAGTGCGGACAATTACACCGCAATTCTTTGGTTTTACGCTGTGAATGAGTTGTTTGAGTCGGGAGCGTTCTTCACCGCTTTTGATTTTCGACGAGACAGAAACTTTATCACCGAATGGCATGAGTACCAGGTATCGTCCTGCGAAAGATATTTCGCCCGTAAGACGAGGACCCTTGGTAGAGATTGGTTCCTTTACGATTTGTACCAGCACTTCCTGTCCCACTTTGAGAACATTCTGAATGCTGCCGTCCTTTTCCAATTCAGGCAGTTTGCTGGCTTTAGAGAATGGGAAAAGTTTCTTTCTGTCGCTCTGTACTTGTTTAAGGTACTTCTGGTAGGAATTAAAATGACTTCCCAGGTCAAGATAATGAAGAAAGGCGTCGCGTTCATAACCTACATCTACGAAGCATGCGTTAAGTCCCGGCATGAGTTTCTTAACCTTTGCGATGTAGATGTTTCCCACAGAGAACGAAGCCTCACGTGGTTCATTCTGGTATTCCACCAGCTGCTTATCCTCCATGAGAGCGATAGAAATGTCCTTCTGCTGGACGTCAATTACAACTTCGCTTGTCATACTCTTCAATAATCTTTTTACTTAAAGTTACTAATAACACTTTACAAAAAGGGGCATGCCTATCCATGTTGATATGACACGCCCCCTCAGTCTGTGGAACCGACTGAGAGCATTTTCAGCTTCTAGAAAAGCTTACTTGCTCTTATGTCTGTTCTTACGTAATCTCTTTTTACGCTTGTGAGTAGCCATCTTGTGACCCTTCTTTTTCTTTCCGTTTGGCATGATTTTAAAATTTTAAAATATTGTTATTATAAAAATGTTAATTCTCTTACTGAGCGTTCTGCATCTCCTCGATGAAGCTCTTAGATGGCTTGAAGCTTGGCAAATCGTGAGCTGGGATGGTGAGAGTGGTGTTCTTAGAGATGTTGCGAGCGGTTTTAGCTGCACGGTGCTTGATGTTGAAGCTACCGAAGCCACGCAGGTAAACATTCTCCTTGTTCTGGATGAGGCTCTTCTTTACCTCCTCCATGAACGACTCTACTACTATGCTAACTTCCTTCTTAGCCATACCAGTAGCGATTGCTACTTCATTTATGATATCTGCTTTGGTCATTTCTCTTCTTTTATTTATTTTTATACTTAATAATCTCAAATCGGTGTGCAAAGATACAAGTTTTTTGCGATATAACAAAATAGTTAAGGCTTTTTTTGCAAAAAAATGCTCTAAGTATTTGCATATTAGGTTTTTATTCTGTATTTTTGCACTAAAATTGAGAATTTATGGCTTTTAAGAGACATTTTTTAGTGATGATATGGATGGCTTTCAGCGTCTTATCGCTGTCTGCCAAGAGGGAGTGGAATGCGGATAATGTGCCGATTCCCTTCCTTCAGGACTCCACGCAGTATGTTTCTGATCCCGATGGCTATGTGGATAGGGCACTCAAGGATTCGGCTAATTTCTACCTGCAGAAGCTGAAGCTGGAGTGTGGCGTGCAGAATGTGCTCATCATCGTGGGCAGGGTGGCTAACCAGGATGCTTTCCGGATGGCACAGGATGTGGGCAACAAGTATGGCATCGGCTACAAGAAAAGCCGCAGGGGACTGGTTGTCGTGATTGCCGTGGAAGACCACAAGTACTTCATCGCTCCCGGCAGCGGACTGGAAGGAGAGCTGACGGATGTGGACTGTGATGATATTGCACGTGCCTGCATCGTGAAAAACATGCGCGAGGATGCTCCCGGCGAGGCTGTAGCCTCTGTGAGCCGTGCTATATATAATAAGGTGAAAAGCGGACGTACTGGAATTGAGTCGGTAGATGAGGGGACGGTGAATGATGAAGAGGATTGGGCACTGGTCGTTATCCTGTTCCTTCTCTTTTTCGGAATCCCGATCTATTACCTCGTCCGTTACATCCTGGAGCAGGTGGGTCTGGTTAAACCAAGACCGAAGGGAAAGGGGAGAAACCAGTCGCGAAGAAGAAATGATGATGACGACTGGTTGCCGCCGTTCTTCATGGGCGGCGGAGGATTCTCCGGCGGTGGAGGAGGCGGCTTCTCTGGCGGCTCCTTTGGCGGTGGAACATTCTCTGGCGGCGGTTCCGGCGGAAGCTGGTAGTAGTTGGTAATTAATAGTTTATAGTTGATAGATAATCAATAATCATTAATCAATAATAAAAAAAGTATGAAGAAAACAGGATGGATCATCTTAGGCATCATCGTTGTATTGGTGCTCTGGGTGTTCAGTGGTTATAATGGTATGGTAGGAGAGCAGGAGAAGGCTACTACCGAGTTGTCTAACATGCAGGCTCAGTATCAGCGTCGTGCCGATATGATGCCTCAGTTGGCTAAAATCGTAAAGGCTTATGCCAAGCATGAGAAGGAGACTTTCGAGGAGGTGACCAAGGCTCGTGCTTCTGTAGGACAGGTAAAGCTGGATGTGAATAATCTCACTGAGGCTAGCATGAAGCAGTATGCAGCTGCTCAGGGTGAGTTGTCTAATGCCTTCTCCAAGCTGATGTTGGTGGCTGAAAGATATCCTGAGTTGAAGGCAAGCGAGAACTTCAAGGCTCTCCAGATTCAGGAGGAAGGTACTGAAAACCGGATCAGCGAGGCTCGCCGTAAGTATAATGAGGCAGTTCAGTCTTATAATCAGACGGTTAGAAAGATGCCTAATGCCATCATTGCCGGAATTTTCAATTTCAATGTAATGCCTAAGTTTGAGGCAGCAGCTGGCGCAGAGAAGGCACCAGACTTGGATATCTAGGAAAATAAATTCAGTCAAGAATGTCGCCCTGTAGGGGCAAAAGCATTGACCATGTGATGCTTTTGTCCTTACAGGGCGTGTTTGATTTCCTTTCAATCTGTTACATTCGTCATATTTTATATATATTTTGTATTTCTGATGAATCGTATTTCAGATTTTCTTTGTACCTTTGCACAAAATTTGAGAAAAGTGGCAGAAATGTCACGATAACATTGAAATTTCTATAAGGTAATTACAAATATGAAACAAACAAAGATTGTTGCTTCCATCAGCGATCGCAGATGCGATCAAAATTTTATCCGAAAACTGTTTTTTGCGGGCATGAACGTAGTTCGTATGAATACCGCACATGCTACAGAAGATGGAATCCGTACCATTGTCAAGAACGTTAGAGCTGTGTCTCCACATATTGGTATCATGATTGATACCAAGGGTCCGGAGGTGCGCACTACCGACGTAAAGGAGCCTATACATTATAATATAGGTGACGTGGTGAAAATCTTCGGTCGTCCTGATGTAGATTCTTCTCATGATACCGTGAACTTGAGCTATCCTGATATTGCTGCCGATTTGAAGGTGGGCGACGACATCTTGTTTGATGATGGCGAACTCGACATGAAGGTTGTTGATATTCAGGGTCCTATGCTCGTGGCTGAGGTTCAGAACGAGGGAATACTGGGGGCTCACAAGAGCGTGAACGTACCGGGCGAGCACATCGACCTGCCTGCGCTTACAGAGAAAGACCGCAGAAACATCGAGCTTGCCATCGAACTGGATATTGATTTCATCGCTCACTCATTTGTGCGCAATGCAGCTGATGTAAAGGCCGTGCAGGATATTCTCGATGCTCACCACAGCGACATCAAGATTATCTCTAAGATCGAGAACCAGGAGGGTGTAGATAACATCGATGAGATCATCGAATCCTGCTATGGTATCATGATTGCCCGTGGTGACTTGGGTATAGAAGTGCCTATCGAGAGAATCCCTGGTATTCAGCGCCGCATCATCGCCAAGTGCGTGAAGGCTCAGAAGCCGGTAATCGTTGCTACACAGATGCTCCACACCATGATCAAGAATCCTCGTCCTACACGTGCTGAGGTTACAGATATTGCCAACGCAATCTTCTACCGTACAGACGCCCTGATGCTTTCTGGCGAAACAGCTAGCGGTAAGTATCCGGTAGAGGCTGTTCAGACTATGGCACGCATTGCCGAACAGGCAGAGAAGGACAAGTCGCCTCTCAACGACATTGATCCGATGGAGGATGGAAAGATTGACCAAAAGCTCTTCCTGGCTCATGCTGCCATCGAGGCAACCAAGAAGTTGGGCGTTGCCGGTATCATCACCGATGGTGAGACGGGGCAAACTGCCCGCTGCCTGGCTTCGTTCCGTGGTCCTAACCCTGTGCTTGCCATCTGTTACAAGGAGAAGCTTCAGCGCTGGTTGAACCTGAGTTATGGTATTATTCCAATCCATCAGAAGGATCAGGTTTCTACCAAGGCTATGTTTACCGCAGCGGTACGTATGCTCCGCCAGAAGGGTTACCTGGGTGAGGAAGATAAGATTGCTTACCTGAGTGGTAGCTTCGGTGAGGGTGGAGGAACCACCTTCGTAGAAATCAACAAGGTGAAGAAGATCTTCGATAACAGCTATACCTTCAATTTACCATCAAATGGCATTGAAGACTAGTTAAAAAGGTCATTATTTTAAGAAAAATAATGCGATGGAGTAAATATTGGTGCAAAAATTTGCAGTATTCAAAAAAATGCTGTAATTTTGCACCAATATTATATAACGAAATTTGTTGAGAATGAAAAAAATCATCTATTCTGCGCTTGTCGTTTTGACAATGGTCTTGATGCTTAGCAGTTGCGGAAGCACCAAGAATGTGGCTTATTTTCAAAATGCCGATCAGGTGAGTTTGGCAGCTTCAAAGATGCTTTATGACGCCAAGATTATGCCTAAGGACGAATTAACTATTACCGTTTCTACTACCGATCCAAAGGCTGCAATGCCTTTCAACCTTACTGTCTCCAAGACCACTGGTATGGAAGGACAGTTGTCAAGTACCCCAACCCTCTTGGGTTACCTGGTAGATAACAGTGGTAACATTCAGTTCCCGGTTGTTGGTCAGCTTCATGTAGCTGGTTTGACCAAGAACCAGTGCGAGGAATTGGTCAAGAATAAGGTTCGTCCATACATGTCTGATAAGGAGAATCCTATCGTTACTGTAAGAATGGCAAGTTACCGTGTAGTAGTTACGGGTGAAGTTAATGCTCCAAAAGTAGTAAGCGTTCCTCAGGAAAAGATGAGCATCATCGAGGCCTTGGCTTCAGCAGGCGATTTGACCATCTATGGTAAGCGTGAGAATGTGATGCTGATCCGTGAGGATGCTCAAGGAGAGAAGCATATTCATTACCTGAACTTGAATGATGCTAACATCATCAACTCTCCATATTTCTATCTGCAGCAGAATGATGTTATCTATGTAGAGCCTAACAAGGTGAAGGCACAGAACTCAGCTATTGGTTCTGCCACATCACTCTGGTTCTCTGCTGTAAGTATTTTAACATCAGTTGCATCATTGGTTGTCAATATCTTGCGATAACAGCAAAGGATAAAAGGTCAGGATTAACAAACGAAAATACAACATAAATATATATAAGTATGTGTGGCATAGTAGGATATTTAGGTAAGGGTGACGCTTATCCAGCCCTCATCAAGGGCTTGAAGCGTCTGGAGTACCGCGGATACGATTCTGCGGGAGTTGCCCTTATTGGCAATGACGGCTCTTTAAATGTATATAAGGCAAAGGGTAAGGTGGCAGATTTGGAAGCGTTCTGCGCTGACAAGGATATTTCAGGGCATGTAGGTATTGCTCATACACGTTGGGCCACCCATGGAGAGCCTTCAGCTGTGAATGCTCATCCTCATTATTCTTCAAGCAAGAACCTTGCCATGATTCATAATGGTATTATCGAGAACTATGCCGACATCAAGAAGAACCTGATGGCAAAGGGTGTGGAGTTCAAGAGCGAGACCGATACTGAGGTGCTCGTACAGCTCATTGAATACATCCAGATGAAGAAGGATCTTGATTTGTTGACCGCCGTTCAGGTTGCGCTCCGTCAGGTGATTGGCGCTTACGCTATCGCTATTCTCGACAAGCGTAACCCTGACCAGATTATCGCTGCCCGCAAGCAGAGCCCGCTGGTGGTGGGTATTGGCGAGGACGGAGAGTTCTATCTCGGTTCGGATGCCAGTCCTATCATCGAATATACCGACAAGGTGGTTTACCTGGAGGATGGCAACATCGCCGTGATGCGTCTCGGACAGGAATTGCAGGTGGTGAATATCCAGAACGTAAAGCTCAACCCTGAGGTTCAGACCGTGGATATCGATCTCGGCCAGATTGAGAAGGGTGGTTTCCCTCACTTCATGCTGAAGGAAATCTTCGAGCAGCCTGAGTGCCTGCGCAACTGTATGCGTGGCCGTGTGGTGAGCCGCACCGTGGAAACTCGTGTGATGACCGACGGCGACGATACAACCTGCAAGACGGAGACAGAGATGGGCGTAGTGCTCAGCTCCATCACCGACCATCGCCAGCAGCTCCTCAATGCCAAGCGAATCATCATCGTGGCTTGTGGAACATCATGGCACGCCGGACTCATCGGCAAGCAGATGATTGAGAACTACTGCCGCATCCCGGTGGAAGTGGAATATGCATCAGAGTTCCGTTACCGCAATCCTGTGGTAACGAAGGATGATGTCGTCATCGCCATTTCCCAGAGTGGTGAAACCGCTGATACCCTGGCTGCCATCAAGCTTGCCAAGGAGAGCGGTGCGTTTATCTATGGTATCTGTAACTCCATCGGTTCTTCCATCGCACGAGAGACAGATACGGGTACCTATATTCACGTAGGTCCGGAGATTGGTGTTGCTTCTACCAAGGCTTTCACCGGTCAGGTTACCGTCCTTATCCTCCTGGCACTTGCCATCGGTAAGGAGAAGGGTACCATCAGCGAAAACGATTATCAGAAGATTACAGAACAGCTTTGGAACATTCCTGCCAAGATGAAGGAGGTGCTGAAGCTCAACAATAAAATAGCTGACTTGAGCCGTACGTTTACATACGCTCGCAATTTCATCTATCTGGGCCGCGGATTCCAGTATCCTGTAGCCCTGGAAGGTGCCTTGAAGTTGAAGGAGATTAGCTACATCCACGCTGAGGGTTATCCTGCTGCGGAGATGAAGCATGGTCCTATCGCATTGATTGACAGCGATATGCCTGTAGTAGTCATTGCTACCCATAACTTCATGTACGAGAAGGTCTTGTCTAATATTCAGGAGATCAAGGCCCGTCAGGGTCGTGTCATTGCTATTGTCAGCAAGGGCGATGAAACCATTTCCAAGATTGCCGACGAAGTGATTGAACTCCCTGAGACTCTGGAGTGTCTGGAGCCATTATTGGCTACTATTCCTTTGCAGCTGCTGGCTTACCATGTAGCTGTATGTAAGGGTAAGAATGTTGATCAACCAAGAAACTTGGCCAAGTCGGTTACTGTAGAATAAGAATGATAAAGGGAATCGTCATTTCTTGACGTTTCCCTTTTTTTGGAGGGGTGTCCCTCGGATAGGTATATTCAGATTTAACTAAAAAAGGATAATAAAAAGAGAATGGAACCATTGAAACATGAGTGTGGCGTGGCAATGATCAGATTGCTCAAGCCACTGGAGTATTACCAGCAGAAGTACGGTACTTGGATGTACGCACTCAACAAACTCTATCTGATGATGGAGAAGCAGCACAACCGTGGACAGGAGGGTGCTGGTATGGCTTGTGTCAAACTGGGCGGAAAGCCAGGACATGAGTATATGTTTCGTGAGCGTGCGGAGGGTAAGAATGCCGTGACCGAAATCTTCGGCAAGGCAAACGCCAACTTCAAGGACTTGACTCCCGAGCAGCTTGCTGATGCTAAGTTTGCCCAAGAGGAACTGCCTTTCGCAGGCGAACTCTACATGGGACACCTGCGCTATAGTACCACCGGAAAGAGTGGCATCCAGTATGTGCACCCATTCCTGCGCCGCAACAACTGGAAGGCAAAGAACCTCTGTCTTTGCGGTAACTTCAACATGACCAACGTAGATGAAATCTTCCAGGAGCTGACCAAGCAGGGCCAGAGCCCACGCATCTACAGCGACACCTACATCATGCTCGAACTGATGGGCCACCGACTTGACAGAGAGGTGGAGCGCAACTTCGTGGCAGCAAAGGCGATGGAGATGGAGAACACCGACATCACCAACTACATCGAAGACCACGTGAAGATGAGCAACGTGCTCAAGACCACGATGAAGGACTTCGACGGCGGTTATGTGGTCTGCGGTATCACCGGTTCTGGCGAGATGTTCTCTATGCGCGACCCTTGGGGCATCCGTCCTGCATTCTACTACAAGAACGATGAAATCGTGGTAGTAGCCAGCGAGCGCCCTGTACTTCAGACCACCTTCGACCTGGAGGCAGAGGATGTGCAGGAGCTGATGCCGGGCACGGCGCTTCTCGTGAAGAAGAACGGCGAGTGCAGTATCGAGCGCATCATGGAGCAGAAGGGCGATTCAGCCTGCTCATTCGAGCGCATCTACTTCAGCCGTGGTTCCGACAAGGATATCTACCAGGAGCGTAAGCAGTTGGGCGAGCAGTTGACCCAGCCTATCCTGAAGGCAGTGGATTACGATGTAGATCACACCGTGTTCAGCTATATTCCGAATACAGCCGAGGTGGCTTACTATGGTATGTTGAGCGGTTTCAAGAAGTATCTCAACGAAAGCAAGATTGAGCAGATTGCCAACCTCGACCATATTCCATCTAAGGAAGAATTATACGATATTCTCGGCGATTTTGTCCGCTCAGAGAAGATAGCATGGAAGGATATCAAGCTCCGTACCTTCATCACCGAGGGCAACAGCCGCAACGACCTGGCGAGCCACGTGTATGATGTAACCTACGGAAGCATCGAGCCGAATGTGGATAATCTCGTTATCATCGACGACAGTATCGTGCGCGGTACAACCCTGAAGGAGAGCATCCTCCGCATCCTCGACCGTCTGCATCCTAAGAAGATTGTAGTCGTATCCAGTGCCCCTCAGATCCGTTATCCGGATTATTACGGCATCGATATGGCAAGACTGGAAGAGTTCTGCGTGTTCCGTGCGGCAATCCAGCTTTTGAAAGAGCGCAAGATGGAGGACCTCATCGAGCAGACCTACGAGGCATGCAAGGCAGAACTTGCCAAGCCGAAGGAGGAGCAGGTGAACCCGGTTCGTGCCATCTACAAGCCATTTACCATCGAGGAAATCAACGAGAAGATAGTAGAGATGCTCCGTCCGGAAGGCATGACCACTCCTATCCAGCTCGTGTTCCAGAGCATCGAGGGCTTGCGCGAGGCGATTCCAAACCACAAGGGCGACTGGTATTTCACCGGTCATTATCCAACCCCAGGCGGCACGAAACTCTGCAACCAGTCGTTTGTGAACTATATCGAAAACGTTTATCATCAGTAAGAAAATAAAAGAATCAAATGTCAGATATGAAAAAAGTAACCTTAGTTTTGAGCGATGGAACCAAGTTCCATGGCAAATCTTTTGGATATGACGCTCCTGTAGCGGGCGAGGTTGTGTTCAACACAGCCATGATGGGATATCCAGAGAGTTTGACCGACCCTTCTTACGCCGGTCAGTTGATGACACTTACATTCCCTCTCGTGGGCAACTATGGTGTGCCACCATTTACTTTCGAGGAGAACGGTTTGCCAACCTTCATGGAGAGTGACAAGATTTATGCTTCTGCCATCATCGTGAATGATTACAGCGAGCAGTACAGCCACTGGAATGCAGTGGAGAGTCTTGCCGACTGGTTGAAGCGCGAAAAGGTGCCAGGAATCACAGGCATCGATACCCGTGAGTTGACTAAGGTGCTTCGTGAGCATGGTGTGATGATGGGTAAGATTCTCTTTGATGATGAACCAGATAACATCCCTGAGGCTAACTACGAGGGTGTAAACTTCGTTGACCAGGTGAGCTGCAAGGAGATTATCCGTTACAACGAGGGTGCCGGCAAGAAGGTGGTACTTGTTGACTGCGGTGTGAAGGCAAACATCATCCGTTGCCTCATCAACAGAGGCGTAGAGGTGATTCGTGTGCCTTGGAATTACGATTACACCGATATGGACTTCGACGGCCTGTTCCTGGCCAATGGTCCTGGCGACCCAGACATGTGTGAGGATGCCGTAAACATTATTCGTAAGCAGATCTGCCAGAGCCGCAAGCCTATCTGCGGTATCTGTATGGGTAACCAGTTGCTTTCCAAGGCAGCCGGTGCTACCATCTACAAGTTGAAGTATGGTCACCGTTCACACAACCAGCCAGTGCGCATGGTAGGAACCAACAATTGCTACATCACCTCTCAGAACCATGGTTATGCCGTTGATGCCAAGACATTGGACAACGATTGGGAGGAACTCTTTGTAAATATGAATGATGGCTCTAACGAGGGTATCCGCCACAAGGTGAACCCTTGGTTCTCAAGCCAGTTCCACCCAGAGGCTTGCTCAGGCCCTGTGGATACTGAGTTCATGTTTGATAAGTTTGTAGAAACACTTAAATAATTAGGAAAAAAGATGAAAGACGAAAATATAAAGAAGGTACTCCTCTTAGGTTCTGGAGCCTTGAAGATCGGTGAAGCAGGTGAGTTCGACTACTCAGGTTCGCAGGCCCTGAAGGCATTGCGCGAGGAAGGTATCGAGACTGTGCTCATCAACCCGAATATCGCAACCGTACAGACATCAGAAGGCGTTGCCGATCAGATTTACTTCCTGCCAGTGCAGCCATACTTCGTAGAGCGTGTTATCCAGAAGGAGAAGCCAGACGGTATCCTCCTCAGCTTCGGTGGTCAGACAGCCCTCAACTGTGGTGTGGAACTCTATCGCCAGGGCATCCTGGAGAAATATAATGTCAAGGTATTGGGTACTCCAGTACAGGCTATCATGGATACTGAGGACCGTGAGCTCTTTGTAGAGAAGCTGGATGAAATCAATGTGAAGACCATCAAGAGTGAGGCTTGCGAGAACATCGAGCAGGCCCGCAAGGCCGCTGCCGAGCTCGGTTATCCTGTCATCATCCGTGCTGCTTACGCCTTGGGTGGACTCGGTTCTGGTTTCGCTGACAACGAGGAGGAGCTGAACAAGCTCGCAGAGAAGGCCTTCTCATTCTCTCCACAGGTATTGGTGGAGAAGAGCTTGAAGGGCTGGAAGGAGATAGAGTATGAAGTGGTTCGCGACCGTTACGACAACTGTATCACAGTTTGTAACATGGAGAACTTCGACCCACTGGGAATCCATACCGGTGAGAGTATCGTCATCGCTCCATCTCAGACCCTGAGCAATTCTGAGTATCATAAGCTCCGTGCCCTCGCCATCAAGATTATCCGTCACATCGGAATCGTGGGTGAGTGTAACGTGCAGTATGCCTTCGACCCTAAGAGCGAGGACTATCGCGTAATCGAGGTGAATGCCCGCTTGAGCCGTTCATCAGCCTTGGCATCTAAGGCTACCGGTTATCCTCTTGCCTTCGTTGCTGCCAAGCTCGGTATGGGTTACGGTCTGTTCGAGTTGAAGAACTCTGTAACCAAGACCACATCAGCTTTCTTCGAGCCAGCATTGGACTATGTGGTTTGTAAGATTCCTCGTTGGGACTTGTCTAAGTTCCGTGGCGTAGATAAGGAGTTGGGTTCATCTATGAAGTCAGTAGGTGAGGTAATGGCCATCGGCCGCAACTTCGAGGAGGCCATCCAGAAGGGTCTTCGTATGATTGGTCAGGGCATGCACGGTTTCGTAGAGAACAAGGAGCTTGAAATCGATGATATCGATGCAGCTTTGCGCGAGCCAACAGATAAGCGTGTGTTCGTGATTTCAAAGGCTATGCACAAGGGCTATACCGTTGATCAGATTCACGACTTGACCAAGATTGACAAGTGGTTCCTGGAGAAGTTGAAGCACATCATCGACATCGACGAGGCGATGAAGAAGTGCAACATCAATACTCTTGACCAGGATTTGCTCCGCACCGCTAAGGTTTACGGTTTTACCGACTTCCAGGTAGCCCGTGCCGTGGGCTTGGAGCAGGAGTTGGGCAACATGCACAAGGCAGCCCTCCTGGTTCGCAACAAGCGCAAGAGCTATGGCATCCTGCCTGTAGTAAAGCAGATTGATACCCTGGCAGCAGAGTATCCTGCTCAGACCAACTACCTCTATGTAACCTACGCAGGCGTGAAGAGCGACATCGCCTTCGAGAACGATCACCGTTCTATCATCGTACTCGGTTCGGGTGCTTACCGCATCGGTTCTTCCGTAGAGTTCGACTGGTGTGGCGTTCAGGCATTGAACACCATCCGCAAGGAAGGCTGGCGCTCAGTGATGATCAACTACAACCCAGAGACCGTATCTACTGACTACGATATGTGCGACCGTCTCTACTTCGACGAGTTGACCTTTGAGCGTGTGATGGATATCATCGAGATGGAGCAGCCTCATGGCGTCATTGTATCTACCGGTGGTCAGATTCCAAACAATCTGGCTATGCACCTGGATGCACAGAACGTGCCAATCCTGGGTACTGCTGCCAAGGACATCGATAACGCTGAGGACCGTGCCAAGTTCTCTCAGATGTTGACCAACAATGGTATCAACCAGCCAGAGTGGAGCGCCCTGACCTCTATGGAGGACATCGACAACTTCATCGAGCGTGTAGGTTTCCCTGTATTGGTTCGTCCTAGCTACGTGCTTTCTGGTGCTGCGATGAACGTATGTTCTAACGAGGATGAGCTGAAGCGATTCCTGCAATTGGCTGCCAATGTAAGTGAGGATCACCCAGTGGTAGTAAGTAAGTTTATCGAACATGCCAAGGAGATTGAGATGGATGCAGTGGCAAAGAATGGCGAGGTGATTGCCTATGCGATTTCCGAGCACATCGAGTTTGCCGGTGTTCACTCAGGTGATGCTACCATCCAGTTCCCTCCTCAGAAGTTGTATGTTGAGACAGTTCGTCGTGTGAAGCGAGTAGGTCGTCAGATTGCCAAGGAGTTGCACATCAACGGTCCGTTCAACATTCAGTTCATGGCTCGTGACAATGATATTCTCGTTATCGAGTGTAACCTTCGTGCCAGCCGTTCGTTCCCATTCGTAAGCAAGGTATTGAAGATCAACCTCATCGAGTTGGCTACCCGCGTGATGCTCGGTTTGCCAGTAGAGAAGCCACACAAGAACCTTTTCGATCTCGACTATGTAGGTATCAAGGCATCTCAGTTCAGCTTCAACCGTCTGCAGAAGGCGGACCCAGTATTGGGTGTGGATATGAGCAGTACAGGTGAGGTAGGTTGCTTGGGCGACGATACATCTACCGCCCTCTTGAAGAGTATGCTTTCTGTGGGTCATCGCATTCCAGCCAAGAACATCCTGCTTTCTACAGGTTCTGCCAAGCAGAAGGTAGATTTGCTCGATGCTGCCCAGATGCTGGTTAAGCATGGTTACAAGCTGTATGCAACTGGTGGTAGTAGCAAGTTCCTCACCGAGAACGGCATTGAGAACACTCGTGTGCTCTGGCCATCAGAGGAGGAAGAAGGCGGTGCACCAAAGGCTTTGGAGATGCTCCATAACCACGAGATTGATATGGTAGTGAATATTCCGAAGAACTTGACCAGCAGCGAGTTGAGCAATGGTTACAAGATTCGCCGTGCTGCCATCGACCTGAACGTGCCATTGATTACCAACAGCCGTCTGGCGAGTGCATTCATCTATGCATTCTGCACCACCAAGCTGGAGGATATCGACATCAAGGCTTGGGGAGAGTATAAATAATGTTTAGTGATTATTTATTAGTGATTAAGAATTGATAGTTAATAGTTAAGAATTGACAGTTAAGTCATTCTTGATGATTCCCAATAGAAAAATCCCTGCTGTAGGAAGGCTTCCTATGGCAGGGATTTTTTAGATAATAAACGTCTTACTCAAATTCAATATGCTCTTGTGAAGGAATACGGAAAGAGAACCATGTTTCTCCATTTTTGTTGGTGATAGCTAAGTCTCCTCGTGTAATGGTATCCATGCCAATGATAATGTCATTGTCTATAATAGTGTTTGTAGCACCTGTATCCCAAAGGACATCCTTGGCTTCGCAATATTCAAGTTTATTGTTAGTTGCAGGTTTTATCACAAAACAACTTGACAGAATGCTTTCAGCCTTTGCAGGATATTTTTGTGTAATAGACTTTTTCATCTTGAAGTTTTTATTGAGCCTTAACCTTGTGGATAGTAGCAAGTCGTGCTATGTGTCCTTTCGGAAGTGGAGACATTGTAATTTCGCTACGAGCAGGAAAAAACTTGTCGATGTCTTTGTAGTCTATGGTATGAACTTGTATTTTCTTGTCTTTTGTTTCCATATAGCTTTCCTTTCTTTTATTATTGTTGCAAAGATACGCTGAATATTCGAAACTGCCAAACTTTTCTAGTAATTTTTGTGATTTATAGTCAAATGATAAGGGTATGCCAGTAAATTCCTGTGTTTATAATGTGGGATTATGGATACAGAAATTTACTGGTGCAACCAAAAAAGCCGTGAAAACTTTGGTCGTTTCAAAATTTAATCGTAAATTTGCCTTTATAACTCTATCTTTTATCACAAAACTCCCCTTTATAACTCTATCTTTTAGCAAAGTTAACATAAAATAATTGCATATCTTGTTAATAATCAGTATCTTTGTGCATTATCTTTTAAAGAATAAAAAACTAAGAATATGGCAAGAGCAACAGGTTCAATCAATTATTTGGAGCATCGCACGCCCTTGAAGGACGAAAGCGGTAAGTATCAGATACATCCGGTGTTTGTGAAGCGAGACACCATTGCCCCGAAGCTTTCGAGATCGGAAGAGCACACGTCTGAACTCCAGTCACATTCCTATCTCGTATGC
>OOCE01000042.1_pt1 | contig 39887 bp, 32 predicted proteins | sample 1671421 | NCBI WGS metagenome assembly OOCE01 (sample SAMN06348155, study PRJEB24527) | human gut metagenome | biome: human gut; feature: ankylosing spondylitis patient; material: feces | host: Homo sapiens | place: China | collected 2015-10 | reverse complement strand
TTCGCTAAATTCATTTGAAAAGATTGGCTTTATCGCCATAACATTTTCGGTTTCCTCATTAGTAGATACTCCATGCAATTGTATATACTGAAAGCCGCAATCCCTACATGTATATAAGTCCGCCTTTCCCCATTTTTCTGAGTGGTATTCTCCCTCATATTCAAAATAATGAGGTCCCCCACTGCACTTTTCCCACTTATCGTGATTATCCCCGAAAGTGAGTGTAAGTCAAGTTAGCCCTGCAACAAACAAGAGAACTACGACAAAAACTAATCTATCCTTCATAATCTTATCTTAATTTACGATTTGTAACTTCTGCTTATTATAACTAGAACTTTTGCAAGTAAGTTCGACACACAATAAAAAAGGCAGAACCACTTGCAAAGTCATGCTAATAATAGCTCAGAATACTTTATTCCTTAACAGGTTCAAGCAACATAACTAATTCCGATTCTGCAATGTCGCATTTATCGAATAAGTATCGCAAACAGCGGAGTTTGCTTCTATTATCCATTGAAGTCCATAAATATTTATGAGGAGCTATTTTTGTACAATATCTATCATCAGAATTTTTCTCAGACCAGAAAAAGCCTTCTTTATCATAAAGACTGTCAACAACATCAGCATATTGTCCCATGACCACCTTTACCACAGTCAAGAGCATATCCTTCCATGTAGTTTCCGTATAATCACGACCCCAAAAACGGAACCCTATCAAAACTCTATTTGTTGGAGAGAAAGTTTCTTCATCCAATGAAACTTCATCTATCGGTTTTGCCAAAGGCTTGAAAGTCGGCTTTGGTAACGGATAGAGGCGCAAGAAAGTTTTCACGATTTCTTCACTTCTCTTTTGCAGTTCCTCTTCACTCCACTTTTCACATTTCGTCACCCACTTGGTCAGGCGATATTTAGAATCCTTATATCCAGGGCAAACAACATCACCATTGTTCTTGCCGTCACGTTTTATTTCAAAGGCCTTATTGCTTAATTCACTATTAATACCTGTAAGAGTTAAGTTGGCAAAAGTATGTAGATATTTCTCTTGAATCTCTTCATAGTTGTCGCCCAGCATATTCTTCCATTCACCATTGAGGGTTTGCGGCATTATATGTTCTATCGTTGCATCTTTCTTTTTCATATCTGCCGCAACATCATTGTATTCACCAGGTACAGAATTTTCCAATCGTTCAAAAAGAAATATCTGATAAGGCTTCAACATATGATAAGCATCACGGGTTTGAATTGCCGTTATAAACTGCACATCTCTTGGCAACTGGTAATTACCATCTCGGCGCATGATATGATAGGCAAGAATATCTGAGTAAGAACATGTTAACGGAACACTGGCAGACAGGTATTCATCCATACTTTTCAGCACATCCTTATGAAGTGCACAGAAAACCTGGGTTAAAGCATTACCAGGCATATTGCAAATGATTCGTCTTGCCAAATAATTTTCTACAACGTCAATCACCTTATCTATTTCATCATAGGATAAATTATTCGTTGCCGCATACTTCAAGAACTGAATAAAGAAAACATTGGTTACATCCGATTCTATATTACAAATATGACGCATTTTTGCCGACAATTTGCTTGTTTCCATTTGAGCTTCTGTAACTTGCTGGTAATAGCGGGCATAATCCAACATCTCCACCATTTCTTGTTTTCTATCACGACCATCCATATACTTTTTCCACTCAAAATAGATGTTAGAAAGACGAACAGGGCGCTGTAACTGTTGCTTTATAGTTAAATAGTCTCGAAGGAATTTTGTCGGATTATTTTCTGTTGCAGACTCAATCTTCTGCCAATAATTTTTAAAGCACAGCTGTTGCTCTTCTGCTGTTAATGACATCAGAAGGTAATTTCTTATTTTATCAGCTTCTGTAAGAGCTAGACCTGTTGAATTTAAACTTTCAAAGATAAGCTGCGCATCATCATCAGCATCCAACTCTATAGAAATAATCTGAAGATGCTCAACAGCATCAAGCAAATTATCAAATGTAAGTTGTTGCGGCTTTCTTGTCAGCTTATCATAGAAATGGCGGAAATTACGGGTAATCTTTGAATCCTCATCCAATTCATCTTCACCATTGAAGATTTTGTCATAAGCAATTCTGTCGTTTTCAATAGGAACAAGTTTTATCTTGCGCTCTGAATTGCAATATTTCGCATTCAAGAACAAATCATAAGCTTCATCCTTGCGGCTCTCATTAGAGATTTCAAGCAATCCGTCATTGACGGCTTTTATTCCAGCAAGAAGCAGAAGAGAGATTGTTGTCAAACGCTGCTGCCCATCAATGACGAGACGACTGAAGCCGGTTCCTGCTACTGATGTTACGATAGAACCGAAAAAATGGGATGTTCTACCTGAGTGTATCAACTTAACTAAATCACTCAACAACTGGTCGCAATTATCTTGTAACCAGTCGTAATTACGCTGGTAAACCGGAATCACAAATTGGATTTGTTGTCCACAGATGAACTCATTTAATGGCTTTGCATATCCTTTCATATATTCAATGTTTAAATGCTGTACAAAAAGTAATATATTTCACATTTCTAAACCTCAACACAGATCGGAAGATGGTCACTCATCCTATTGGACTCCTCCCAGGAATATAGTTTATAGTCTTTAACTTCTGTATTTGTAAAAGCATAGTCCAGGAAGAAAGTAAAATTACCTTTGACGGTATGATCGTAGGTAAATCGGCTTTCCTTACCTGTTACCACAGTCTTATATTTGTTGATATATGGCTTGTAGTATTCCAGGATATCCAAAAGGATAGATGTATAAGAACCACTAGTCTTCAGGAACTGCGATGTTATCAGCATTGCCACACTCTGGCACAACATAGGCATCTATGCCTTTTTTGTCCTAAGAGCCAGTCAATCTTTTCCTGCTTGCTCCACGAAATGTTATAAGATAGTATTTTCATTATTCCATCATTTTAAAGTTGTATATTCTGTTTTATTTTAAACCTATACCTCACTCTTGTCAAAGAAGGGGAGAGAAAGATTGCTGAAACGATTCACAAAGAAGGATACCCGTCTGTTCTGCATCTCAACGATGAAATGCAGAACAGACGGATAACTTCACAACAAGAAGTGTAAAGAGGATAACGTACACTAAGGCTTAAGCGGTTTCAATTGTTCTTCTGTCAATCCGGTAGCCTGCATGATTTGGGGCCAAGACATCCCCATTGCCAACAAATTACGGGCTACTTCCAAACCTTTAGACAGTTCACCTTCAGCACGCCCTTTCGCTATTCCTCTCTTCTCATCAAACTTTCTGGTGGCATATATATCACGCATATTCTTGATGTCCTCGTCATAAAGCTCAAGTTCCTCGCGGGAGAGCTTGCGGAGGTCGCCTATCTCTGCCAACTTGCGGAAGACTGGATACTTCTCGCTGAATGGCATCTGCTCAAACATGTTCATATTCTTCATTATATAAATCCAACAATCAAATATATCCATACACTCTGCCTCCGTGTGCTTGTCGAATAATGGCAACTGGAGGTACACAATACGCATCCTGTCGGACACTCGCTGGCGTGTCTGCAAATCGGTAAGCACCAAGTCGGTACGAAACTCTTTTAGCATCGGACTTTCCGACACGAAGTCCATGAAACACACCGTATAGACTGGAGCCAAATGATAGTCCCAGATTCCACGAACGCCCTGCTGCACGATGGCACGTGCCGTGTAATACAATGCCCTGTCGGCAAAGTATTCCTGTTCTTTCTTCTGCATCTCAACGATGATATGCTTGCCCTCGTTTGTGACGCAATAGACATCGAAGACCACACCACGGTCATCGGGGCGCAAGCCAAGTTTTTCGGTCTTGGCAAACGTCACGTCCTTGATTACCAACTCGTCTTCAAACAGTCCGTTGAGGAATGTTATCAGGCATTCTTTAGTGTCCTCGCTTCCAAAGATTCGCTTGAAAGCCCAATCGACACGTGGGTCTATAAATCTTGCCATCTTCTTACGTTTTATAAGGTCGTGGACGCAATATTGCAATTCTGCTGCGAAGATACACTTTTTTATTGAAACTGCCAAGAAATTCTAGGATTTTCTTTCATTTTACGCTAATCTCAACCTCAATGAATTAAGCACTACGCTTACGCTGGAGAAGGCCATCAGGGCACTTGCCCACATCGGGGTTATCTGGAAATCAATGCCGAAGATATGAAGGGCGCCGGCTGCCAGCGGGATGCAGATGATGTTGTAGATGAACGCCCAGAAGAGATTCTGCCAAATCATGTGAACCGTCTTCTGACTCAGTTTTACGGCTTCCGGAAGTGCCAGCAGGTCGTCGCTCATCAGCGTAATCTGCGCTACATCCATCGCCACATCCGTTCCCTTTCCTATCGCCATGCTCACGTTGGCAAGGGCAAGGGCCTGGGTGTCGTTGATTCCGTCGCCCACCATTGCTACCTGCTTGCCTTCGTCCTGAAGTTTCTTTACCAATGCCTGCTTGTCGCCAGGCAGCACCTTGCTCTGGTAATGCTTGATGCCGGCTTTGTCAGCCCAGTAGTGAGCCGCTTCCTCCTTGTCGCCACTCATCATATAAACCTCTATTCCCTTTTCCTGCAACTGCTTCATCGCTTCCTGGGCATGAGGCTTGAGGGTCTCTCTCGTCTCCAGGTCCAAATCCTCCTGCTTGGTGAAATCGATGTTCTGGTTAGGAATGGTGAGGGTGCCGGTCTTGTCGATGACGAGGGCGTTGATCTTGTGGAGATTCTCCAGCGCCGACGCATCCTTGATGAGAATCTGCTTCTGCGCCGCCTTGCCGATGCCCACCATCAGGGCGGTAGGAGTAGCTAAGCCCATGGCGCAAGGACAGGCGATGACCAATACGGCTACGGCAGAAAGGATGGCCTGCGGAAGAGCAGCGTTGCCGCCTATCAGCCACCATATTAAAAAGGTGATGAGGGCGATGGCTGCCACGGCTGGAACGAAAATCAGAGCCGCTTTATCCACGATGCGCTGCACGGGCGCCTTACTGCCCTGTGCCTCCTGAACCATGCGGATGATGTGTGCCAGGGCGGTGTTCTCGCCAATCTGCTTGGCTCTCATGCGGAGCTTTCCCTGACTCGGAATGGTGCCAGCCAGCACGTTGTCGCCTGCCTTTTTCATCGCCGGAGTCGGTTCGCCGCTGATCATTGCTTCATCTACATAGGCAGCATCGGGAGTCATGAAACTCTCTGCCTGGGTAACCACGCCATCCACCGGAATCTTCTCGCCGGCTCTTACCTCTATCATGTCGCCTATCTGAATGGTGGAAATCGGAACTTCCTCCATCTTGTAGTCGTTGGTGCCTTCTATCTTCTCGTAAGTCACCAGTCGGGCGGTTTTCGGCTGCATTCCCATCAGTTGTCGGATGCTGCTCGCCGTACTGTCTTTCGCCTTTTCTTCCAGGCATCTGCCGGTCAGCACGAAGGTGATGATCATCACGGAAGCATCGAAATAAGTGTGCCATTCTATGCCTCTCGCTCCCCATACCATTTCTCCGAAGAAGGTGTTGAAGGTGCTGAAGAGGAAGGCGATGAGGGTGCTGAGTGCTACGAGCGAATCCATGTTTGCCGTATGATGCAAAAGCTGCTTCCAGGCGGAAACGTAAAACTGTTTGCCGCAGTAGAGCAGGTTGGCGAGTGCCAGGAGCAGACAGATCTGGTTGGCGAAGGAACTCGAGTGATGAGCCGAAGCAACGCCATCTGAAATCATATTCTGTTCCATACCCAGGGAAATCCAACCCATGGAGAAACACATGGTCAGGATGGCGAAGAGCCAGGAAGCGAGGGTTCTGCGGCGCAGGAGGGTGAACTCACGGCGGTTGATTTCCTCCACGCTTCTGTTGCTTTCGATGACGAGGTCGTAGCCGGCGTTGCTGATTTCCCGTTTCATATCTTCCAGAGAGATAATGTCTGGGTCATAATCTACCAGGGCAGTTCGGCTCGCCAGGGAAACCGAGGCGGAGTTGATGCCCTCTAGCGACTGCAGCTTCTTTTCTACATTGGCAGAGCATACGCTGCAAGCCATGCCTATTACTGGAATTGTTTTCTTCATCTGTTTTTTATATAAATGTTATGAATTTTATAAGCAGAAGCTTTCATATCTGCTTTTCTGCCTGCAAAATTACATATTAATTATGACCCCCACAAGATTTATGGAAGAAATATCCTGATGGATAGATGAAAACCACTATAATAAGGTAGATGAAAAATGTGGTGGCTCAGGTAAGGGAACAAAAAAAGGCAGGTTCCAAATTGCCTTGGAATCTGCCTCAATCATTTATGGGAGATGATTATTTGACTTCGATATTCTTGGTAGCCTTAGCCTCCTCCTTAGGAGCAAGCTTTGGAATCTCAACCTCAAGAACACCATCAGCTACCTTTGCTGAAATCTTCTCACGGTCAGCGTCCTCAGGGAGTGTGTAGCTCTGCTGATAGTTGCTGTAAGAGAACTCGCGGCGCAGATAGTGCTCGTGCTTATCTTCATCCTTGTGTTCCATCTTGTTCTCGATAGCCACATTCAGGTTGCCATCGTTATCGATGTTGATGCGAACCCATTCCTTCTTCAGTCCAGGGGCTGCAATCTCCATCTGGTAAGCTTTCTCTGTCTCCTTTACGTTAATGGCAGGAGCGGTAGCATTCATACGTGGCATCAACTCTGTGTTGAAAAATGCATCATCAAAGAAGTTACTCAACCAATCTGAATTATTATTTCTACGTGCTAACAACATAATTAAAACCTCCAATTTTATTTTACTCGTCCTCTCGGTTCCTTGCGGTCCCGTCGGGATTTCTGCTTGTTATTTATTTATCTGTTCTTTTGATTGCCTTCGCCTCGAAACTCCGTTGTCCTTTCGAACTCCTTCATCTTTTAGCTTCAGCTTTCACTCTTATGTTGAGCAACTTGCGTGCCAGCGGCTGATTGATGACAATATTGGCAGCAAAGTATAATTAATTTAAACTTTGCTGCCAAAATGGGAGGCGGTTTCAAAAATAAAAATGTAACTTTGTCACCGAGATTGAAAACAATCACAAGAACAAAGATTATAACATTTAAGACAAACCATCAGTCTGCCTCGCCAGAGTTTCGAGGGTTGGGATTCCCAGACCAATACCATGCGTGTGGTTCCCGGCAAATATTAAAAGAGAAAGCTCGCCAGGACTTTGAGGGTCTTGGTGAGCTTTTCTTCTGTCTTAACTCTTAGGCCTGCGTTTTTTTGAAGTTTTTTCAAGGAAATGGACTTTAAATCACTCTTTTTTATTATATTTGCAATCGAAAATCGAATTGAACCTTGACTAAACGATGAAATAGTTATGGAACAGAAGTTAAAAACAATATTTTATGCGATGGGTGCGATGATTCTTGCACCACAAACCCTCAGTGCTCAGTCTGTGAACATTGAAGGCCTAGACTCCTTGCGCTTATCTGGTTCGGTGGGTGTAGTGGAGCCTGAACTTCTGAAGAAGGGTGTACTCAATAATGCCCTGGACGCCTTGAGCGGACAGACGGCAGGTGTTAACGTCACTACCAATGGTCTTGACCGTATTGCTATGTTGAACTCCGTCCGGGTTCGCGGTACAACTTCTATCATGGGCGGCAATGATCCTCTGGTGATTATTGATGGTGTTACTTCTGATGTGGCGACGCTTGCTACAATCTATCCCGCCGATATAGAGAGCTTTACAGTACTGAAGAATGCCAGCGAAACGGCACTCTATGGTTCCCGTGGTGCTTCGGGCGTTATCCAGGTAAAGACCAAGAAGGGTACGGGTAAGGGATTTCAGATTTCTTACGAGGGAAACTATGGTATAGAGACGATGTACAAAAGTATGGAGATGCTCAATGCCGCAGAATACATAGCTGCTGCACAGAAGTATGGGCTGGAGTATAACAATAAGGGATATGATACCAATTTCCGCAAGGCGATTACCCGAACCGGAAATATTCAGAACCATTATCTGGCCTTCAGCGGTGGCACTCCGCAGAGCAACTACCGCGCTTCTTTTGGCTATATCGACCATAGCACGATTATTCGGAGCAAGGGCTATCGTAATCTGGTGGCTAAGATTGATGTCACCCAGAAGGCGTTTGGCGATAAACTGACGGGAGATTTCGGCGTGTTCGGTTCGTCTTTCAAGAACAATGATATCTTCGACAGTCAGGCGCTTTTCTATTCTGCCGATGCCATGAATCCTACTTATCCTTATGATAAGCTGAACGGCAGTTGGGTGAAGAATGGGGCTGCATCTCAGGTGAATCCTCCCGGAATCTTGCTCAAGGAGCGTAATGATACGAAGAACATGAACTTCAATGCTCATCTGAAGTTGAACTATGATATGACAAATTCTCTGAGTGTTTCTGCCTTCGGAGCATACAGTTATGCTTCCAACGAGAACAACCAGTTCTGTCCTACCTGGGTTTGGGCGCAGGGCAATCTCTATCGTGGGGAGTTCAAGAGCGAGGACTGGCTTGCCAATGTATCGTTTAACTATCAGCATTCGTGGGGAATCCACAATCTGAAGGCAATGGTGGGTGCAGAATATCAGAAGGATATCCGAACGGGATTCTGGACTTCTGCGAAGGGAATCACCAACAACGACATGTATTACCATAACATAGGTGCTGCTGCATCACGGCCTTTCGGTGGGACAGACAGCAACTACGAAGATCCGGCCCTGGCTTCTGTGATGGGCAATGTCGACTATACCTTATATAATAAGTATAGTCTTTCGGTTTCCATGCGTGGCGATGGTTCTTCGATGGTGGGCAATGACCATACCTGGGGTTTCTTCCCATCCGTCTCTCTTTCCTGGGATATGAAGCAGGAGAAATGGCTCCGTTCTCTCCAGGAAATTACCATGCTGAAACTGCGTACGGGCTATGGACGCTCAGGTAATCTTGGCGGAATATCTTCTTATACCACTTTGAATACGGTGCGGCAGAATGGTATTGTTTCGGTGAACAGTTCTCCTACGGTTACGATGGGAATGATTAGCAATAACAATCCTGATCTGAAGTGGGAAACCCGCGCTACCTGGAATATCGGAGCCGATTTGGGATTGTGGAACAACCGGCTGGTTCTGACGGCAGAATATTACTATTCCAAGACCACCGACATGCTCTATGCCTATGATGTGCCGGTTCCGCCTTTTGCCTATGATAAACTGTTGGCAAACCTGGGTTCTATGAGCAACCAGGGTTTGGAGGTCGGCGTTTCCTTCACTCCTATCCAGAAGAAGGACATGGAACTGAATATCAATATGAATCTCTCCTGGCAGAAGAACAAACTCCTCTCGCTGAGTGGTGAATATGACGGAATGCAGATGTCGGCAGCCGATATTACTGCGATGGGTGCCTTGTCGGGTGCCGGTCAGCATGGTGGTTACAACAATGTGGTCTATCAGATAGTTGGTCAGCCTTTGGGGGTATTCTATCTTCCTCATTGCAAGGGAATTATAGAAGATGGAAATGGGCATTACCGCTATGATATCGAAGATTTAGACAAGAACGGAACCGTAGATTTGAGTTATGGCGGTGACAGATATATTGCCGGTCAGGCTACTCCTAAGGTAACGTTGGGTTCCAATATCAGTTTCCGTTATCGCGACTGGTATCTTTCATTGCAGATGAACGGAGCCTTCGGACATAAGATATTCAATGGTACGGGCTTAGCCTACACCAATATGTCGAGTTTCCCGGATTATAATGTGCTGAAGGGAGCTCCTGAGAAGAATATCGTTGACCAGAATGTTTCTGATTATTGGCTGGAGAAGGGCGATTATCTCAACTTAGAGAATCTCACGCTGGGCTATGATATCCCTATCCGAAAGGGCGTGGTGCAGTCGCTCAGAGTTTCGGCGAGTGTCAACAATCTTGCCACCATCAGCAGTTACAGCGGCTTGACTCCGATGATTAACAGCTACGTGGTGAACAGTACGATGGGTATTGATGATAAGCGGACTTATCCTGTTTACAGAACCTTCTCATTGGGTTTAAGTGTTCAATTCTAAAATCAGAAAGTTATGAAACGATATAGATTTTTATTTCTGCTGCTGGCGGCATTGTCTATGACATCCTGCCTGGACGAACATCCTAAGGATCAGTTGGACGAGGATGCCATCTATGGCTCTGCATCTGATATTTATATCAATGCCGTGGCTTCTCTCTATAATTATATAGGTGGAGCTAACGAGAGTGAGGGCCTCCAGGGCACCTGCCGTGGCATTTACGATTATAATACGCTGACCACCGATGAGGCGATGATTCCGATTCGAGGCGGCGACTGGTATGATGGTGGCCTCTGGAATGCCATGTACCAGCATCGGTGGGGTGCCGATGACCAGTCTCTTTATGATACGTGGAAGTACCTTTATAAGGTTATCGTGCTGGCTAATAAGTCTTTGGATATTATCAGCAACAAGTCGGCCCTGCTTTCTGCCGCACAGCAGGAGGAATATCGGGCTGAGATAAGAGCCATCCGGGCTATGTTCTATTACTATGCTATGGACATGTTCGGTCGGGTTCCATTGGTCCTTTCCAGTGCAGAACAGCTCCATTCCAGCCTGTTCCAAGGTCAGACAAATCGCAGTTCTATCTTCCAGTTTGTCTTTCAGGAGTTGCAGCAGGTATTGCCTTCACTTCCCGACCAGCACAGCAATAAGGAAGGCAATTATTATGGTCGCATCACCCAGCCGGTAGTCAACTTTCTGTTGGCGAAGTTGGCTTTGAATGCAGAAATCTATATGTATGATGACTGGACCCAGGGTTATGCGAGCCGTCCGAAGGGAAGTGACATTCATTTCTCTGTGCCGGCTTCTGATGCCTCTTTGCGCAATGGCGATAAGGTGGACTGCAGGAAGTTGAATGCCTGGGAAACCTGCATTTATTATTGTGATAAACTGGCAGAAGAAGGCTATGTCCTGGAGTCGGATGATGCATTCAATTTCTCTACGCATAATGAGACATCGAAGGAGAATATCTTCACGATTCCGATGGATAAGAATATCTATACCAACCAGTTCCATTATCTCTTCCGCTCTTACCATTATACGCATGGCGGTGTTTTGGGATGGGGAAGTGAGAATGGTACCTGTGCCACGATTTCTACGATGAAAGCCAATCATTATGGCGAGGCTGATGAAGATGCCCGTTGCAAGATGAACTTTGTGGCGGGAGTGGTAAAGGTAGATGGTCATGAACTGCTGATGGATAATGGAAAGCCGTTGGAGTATCAGCCTTTTGAAGTGGCTCAAAACCTGACCAACAGTAAGTTTGTCAAGACGGCTGGAGCGAGGATGGCGAAGTATGAGGTGGATAGAACCTCTTATATGGACGGCAAGTTGCAGAGTAACGACATAGTTCTTTTCCGCTATGCAGATGTTTTATTGATGAAGGCAGAGGCAAAGGTCCGAAACGGAGAGAATGGTGATGAGGAGTTGAATAGGATTCGTGCCCGTGTGGGAATGCCTTACCGTAAGGCTACGCTCGATAACATTCTGGAAGAGCGGTTGCTGGAGTTGGTATGGGAAGGATGGCGTCGTCAGGATCTCATCCGTTTCGGCAAATTCACCGGTGCCTACGATCTCCGTACGCCTCTTCAGGGTGAATCCTCCGGCTACACCACCGTCTTCCCGATTCCTCAGAAATGCATTGATTTAAATTCTGAATTGGTACAGAATAAGGGATATGTCAATATTTTGAAGTAAAGAAACTTGAATAGTGTATATGAAACGAGAAAAGCTCGCCAGGACTTTGATGGTCTTGGCGAGCTTTTCTCGTTCTATTTCCCGAATCTGGAAGTATCTACTTCTTCATGCTGCTTGGCCTTGTAGCCGCCGAAACGATAGGTGAGGGAGAGGCCTATGATTCTGCCAACGTACATGTTGTTGATGACGTGCTGACCTCGGTAGGTGTCGTGCAGATGATTGTCGCCTGTCTCGAAGATGTCGTTGCAGTAGGCTTTCAGCTGGAACTTGTCGTCCTTGAGAGGCTTCCAGGTGAGGGCAGCGTTGAGATAGCCTGAGGCTGGGATGTCGATGATTCCCTGGATGGCGTCGGTATGAACGGAAGCATCGAGGTTGAGAAGCACATGCTTGCCAAAGAGAAAAGTGCCGTTCCATTGGGCTTGACAGAACCATTTGCTGCGGTCGAATGGAAGATCATAGAAGTGGGAATTCTTATCGTTCTGATAAACGCCAGTGAAGGTAAGGCGATTCTGCCACCAGTTGCCTATGTTGATTGGGGCTGTGAGCATCAAGCCTACCTGGTTTACATGGTCGAAGTTGACATGCTTGTATTCCATCTCCTTCTTCTTGTCGCTCTGGTAAGGAAGCTGACGAAATTCATCTTTCGAGTTGTTGAAGAAGAGACTTGCCACGTATCTGCTGTGCAGAATATAGGTAAGCGAGAGGCTGAGGTCTCGTGATGGCTTCAACGTCGGGTTTCCTACAATCTTTCCATATCCGCCCGCATTATAGGTGGTGAAGTTCTTCACCGACCAATAGGTAGGGTAGTCTCTGTCGCAATCAAAGTCGAATTGGATGATGTGTCCTGCCTTTGGAAGATAGGTGATGGAGAGTGTAGGGAAGAGGTTCCACTCATCCCAGATTGGGGTGTGGTAGTATTCTTCCATGAGCGATGCTTCCATCGTGAGTTTTTGGCCGAACGACTTGCTGGCTCCGATATAGAAACACATTTGATCTTCTGTTTGAATGGTGTTGCCATCAGAAGACTTGTTGTTGTTTTCCTGCGAACTCTTGTCTCTTGATGTGGTGTAATTGATGCCGTAGTTCAAGCCTCAGTCTTTTCCTAAGTCGTGCTCCTGCTTGAGGTAAGCGTACCATTTGTCGATTCGTTGCTGGCTTGTGATGTCGTAAATCTCATCGTAGAGACTGCTTTTCAGCCATTGTTCATCCGGTGAATTATAATAGGTGTATTCTGCTCCTGCCGAGAAGCCGAATGGGGTAGAGTAATCCAGGCGGAAATTGTGAAACTGACTCTTGGCATGGATTCTGAGAAGGGATGTGAAATCGCCATCATCCTCTGAAGTTCCTCTCGTGTTATTGAGTTGTGAGGTGTAGGCAAAGCTGAGCTGATGATCCTTTGCCAGATGATAGTTGATTCCCAGTCGGATGTTGTGGTTGAGATGACGTTTGATATTGTCGCTATGTGTAGAGAAGGCATAGGAAGTGCCATCAGTCAAGGTGTGGGCAAACTCATTTTCATAGTAATAATATCTCTTGCCATGACCGAAGGAATAGAGCATGTCTATTTCCCATTTCTTGTTGGTGAAGAGCAAGGAGGCGCGCTCTGTGTAACTGTTGCGGTTCTGGTGGGTGTAGCCGCCGAAGAACTCGCCTTGCAGGGAGTGAAAGCCTGTGTTGTGCTTCAGCAGGAGGTTGATGACTTGTCCCTTTACCTGATAGCGGGCTGGGGCTGAATAGATGACTTCGGCGTTGGCGATGCGGCTGGTAGGAATTGTTTTCAGAAGCGAATAGAGCTGCTCGCTCGTCATGGTGGTAGCCTTGCCGTCTATCATCACGGTTACGGATTGGGCGTTGAGAGTCAAGGCATCATCTTGTTCGCTCACACCAGGCAGTTGCTTGATGGCTTCATAGGCATTGTCCACCGGATGGTTTTTGATGAGTTGAGGCAGGTCATAGGTCAATGCTGCTCCTTTCACCTTTACGATAGGTCGGTTGCCTTTTACCATCACATCGGGGAGGGAATGGATAATGCTGTCCATTCTCAGGGAATCATTTCTGTTTCCTTGTGCCCAGCCGGCAAGACTGATTGCCAGGCAAGCGCTTAATATAACCAATCTTTTCATATTCTTCTTATCGTTTTATCTTTTTATCGTTCTTTCGGAAGAAACCCTCCCGATTTCGGTTGCAAAAGTACTGCAAATATCTCGTGTCAACAAGGAATTTTGATTATCAAGTCTTATCAGAAGTGTTATTTAGTCTTATCAAATCAGAAATAATTTCCTGAAAAGTATCTTACTTATCTTCTTTTTTATTACTTTTGCAAGCATGAAAGAGAAACGAAGAATATTCATATTGGCAGTTGTGGCTTGCTTTTGTACATTGGTAATGCAAGCGCAGGAAGTGAAGAGTGTTTCTTTGGATTCCGTTCCGAAGGCATCTTTACCTAAGGAAGGTATGTCGTTTAAGGAAGGTATGTCGTTGGAATATTCTCGTCCTTCGCTCGGTGGATTTCCTGTACTTCAAGGCAAATCTTATTACTCTGAATCGAATGCACCTTGGATGTCGGAAGAAGGAAAACCTTTGGAGATTGCGCCGAATGCAATACCTCATATTTCTCTTCCTTCCCCGAATTTGGGTACGATAGCGGTATATTCATCGGGTATTGAAGTCCCAGGACTGATGAACAGTCAGACTGCAGGGGTTGTTTATCAACAAAATTTCGGGCGTTTTGTTTTTTCTCCTTATGTCGGGATAGAAAAGATAAACACGGGAGTATATGGATTTGGCAATCTCACCAAAGCTTCTTTTGGTGGACGAATGGCTTATCAGGTAAATGACTGGCTCACAGTGGGATTCTATGGACAATATGTTCCAACGAAAACCTCTGACCCTCGAAGCGTCATCATGTCTCCTTTCAATCCCAAGAGCAGCTATGGTGGCTTCATGGAAGTGATGTTCAATCAACATTGGGGGATAGGAGCCAAGATGGGACGAGAGTTTGCGCCACAAAAGAATGGTAAATGGGGATGGAAGAATACCACGGAGGTTTATCCGATTTTCAGAAAATGAGTATTTAATTCATCTGGAAAAATCTTTAATACAAGGAAAGAATGAAGTTACATCTTAAATACATAGTTACGCTCGTCATCACGGCTCTGGTCTGCATCTTCGCATATCAGACCTATTGGCTCGTGGGGCTTTATCAGTCTCAGGAAAAGGAGGTTGAAGCGAAAATCAAGGGTGGAATGGAGTACGCTCACTTCATGGAGATGAAGAAGCGAATCGAACGATTGCGCAATGATGATAAAGGGCCTCATAGACAACTGACGGGTGCTGTTGCTTTTTCTATGGATGAAGACGATGATATAGATCAAAAGGTAAAGGTGAAAAAGGTTCGTGGAGGAAAGATCGTTCAGTCTGTTCAAACAACTTTTACCAAGCAAGAGAAGCGTAGTGAAGATGACAAGGACCAGGAATTGATGATGATGATGTCGGGCAAGCTGGCAACTATGGTGCAACAAGCGCTGTTTGGCAAATTGAATGAAATCGCCAAACCAGACATCAATGATTATGACAGTGCATGGGTTGTCAAGATGCTTTCAGACAGTTTGTTGGTGGGCGACGATATTCATCCGCTTCCGCATCAGATTCAGCTTTTTGCAGGAAAGAAGGTTTTGGCGAAAGTGACGACGAAGGGGTATGTGCCTTCCGCCAATGCCAAGCAATACCAATATGTGGTTTGTAATGAGGGGGAGGCGAATGAGGAGAAATATGTCCTTAGCCAAGAGCCGCTTACGATGACTGTGCTCAGCCAGATGGCAGGCATCCTTGCCACATCGCTCTTCATCATGCTCATCCTGGCTTTCGTCTTCTGGTTCCTTATTCATACGATGCTCAAGCAGAAGACGCTTGATGAGATGAAGAGTAATTTCACCAATAACATCACGCACGAATTGAAGACTCCGATAGCAGTAGCCTATGCTGCCACCGACTCCCTGCTGAACTACGGAATGCTCCAGCATCCTGATAAGGCGCGCAAGTATCTCACCATCGCCCAGAAGCAGTTGCAGACGCTCAGCGGATTGGTGGAACAGATTCTGTCGATGAGTATGGAACGACGGAAATCGATGCTTCTCAATATCGTGGAAGTTCCAATGAAGGAGGTGATTGAACCATTAATCTCCCAGCATCAGCTGAAAGTGAAATCAGGAGTAAGAACGGATAAAAAGGTGAATATTTCGTTGTCTGTAGAACCGGAAAATCTGATGGTTCATGCCGACCGGATGCATTTCTCGAACATCGTGAGCAATCTCATAGACAATGCCATCAAGTATTCTGAAGATAGCGTGAAGATAGAAATCAAGGCTTTCCAAAAAGCCGAGGATGAAGTGCTGGTTTCCGTATCAGATAATGGAATCGGTATTGCTCACGATAAATTGCCTTATATTTTCGACAAGTTCTATCGGGTGACGGATGGCAATAAATATACGGTTAAGGGCTATGGTCTCGGGCTTTTCTATGTCAAGAGCCTGATGGAGAAAATGGGTGGTTCTGTTTCCGTAGAAAGCGAGCCGGGAAAAGGAAGCTGCTTCACCCTGCATTTTCTTAAAGGGTAAAAGGCTAAAAGGGTAAAAAGGTTAAAAGAACTTAGTCCCCTTTGCACCCCCGTTCCCAGCGATTCCATCGCTGGTCTCCCAAATCTTAAAGGTAAAAGAAGCAATGAATAAGATAAAAGTATTACTGGTAGAAGACGAAACATCCTTGGCGATGATTCTGAGCGACACCTTGGAGGCGCAGGGCTTCGAGATGCGCACGGCGCATGATGGCGAAGAAGGGCTTCGTATGTTCGATGAACAGAAGCCTGATGTGCTGGTAGCGGATGTGATGATGCCCAAAATGGATGGTTTCGAGATGGTGCGCCGTATCCGCAAGACGGATTCCCGTACTCCTGTGCTTTTCCTCACAGCTCGTTCGGCGGTGAATGATGTGGTAGAGGGATTTGAATTGGGTGGCAATGATTATCTGAAGAAGCCGTTTGCCATCCAGGAGCTCATCGTCCGTATCAAGTCGCTTTGTCATCGGGCTTCAGTAGGAAATATTTCTTCTGAAGAACAGGAAGGGGGGAATGTTTCTCCTGATAATCCGGATGCTGCTGATCAATGGCTCTCCATCGGTCGTTATCGCCTGAATGTTACCAGTCAGATTCTGCAGTTGGATGGTAAAGATACAGAACTGTCACATCGTGAATCAGAAATCCTTCGCATGCTTGTGGAGAGCAAGAACAATGTGGTAGAGAGCAAAGATATTCTCCTGCAACTCTGGGGCGATGACAGCTTCTTCAATTCTCGCAGTCTCCATGTTTTCATTACCAAGCTCCGCCACAAGTTATCTGCCGATGAAAATATCAGAATCATCAATGTGAGGGGAATTGGGTATAAAATGATTTGCTAGAATCTTGTAAAAGAACTATTCTTCCTATCCATCAACAAGCGCATCGAATGCTTCTTTAAAGTATTCCATCTATCCATCGCTCTATCCAATCAGGATGTTCGTTTCGAAGAGACATTGCTAGAAGGTCTCCGTCAAAAGCTTTTCTTCTATTTCTTCATATTTGCACATAAGTCTTTAATCTTTAGAAAACCTTTGAAAAATCTACTGCAAAAATACGAGGAATCTTTTTAATAGCCAAATGTTTTAACCTCTTTTTTCTATCAGCTCTTATCAGAAGCATCTGTTTTTGAAAGTTTTTCTCAAAAAGGTTTGTGGTTTCAGGAATAATGGCTAATTTTGCGGGCGGGAAAGCGTCACTCCTCATTGGTGATGCTTTAGGGAATGATAAAATAAATAGGATATGAATAAGATATTTGATAGTATCAGACAGATGGATGAGGCTGGACAAGAATATTGGTCGGCTAGGGAATTGGCGTCTGTTATTGGTTATGCAGATTATCGTAATTTTAGCAAAATCATAGATAAGGCTAAGGTCTTATGTGTACAAAACAATAAGAGTGTAGAAGACCATTTCGTTGAAGTCAACGAAATGGTTACTATTGGTAGTGAGGCAAAGAGAAAGCTGAAGTCCTACCATCTTTCCCGTTATGCTTGCCTTCTTATTTCTATGTCGCTCAGTTCCAGAAAAGAGAATGCATTGCCTGCATTAGAGTATTTTTCTGGTAAGCAGAATTTATCTTCTTCTTCATTACAAAATGCTGATACTTATACCAATACGGATATTGTGTTCTTCTCAGATTCGGAAGGAAAACTGAGAGTGGAATTAGTCTTTGATGGAGATACGGTTTGGACGACACAGAAGAGAATTGCAGAAATCTTTCAAGTAGATGTGCGAACAGTGAGCTATCACATCAATGAAATCTTGAACAGCGGAGAACTCAATAAATATTCAGTTATCCAAAAATCTTGGATAACTGCGGATGATGGGAAGAAATACGAAATGAATGTATATAATCTGGATATGATTATTGCGGTGGGCTATCGTGTGAACAGTTACAAGGCAACTCGTTTTCGGCAATGGGCAACCAATACCTTGAGCGAATTTATCCGAAACGGTTACGTGTTAGATGAAGAGCGTTTTAAGCAAGGTGGAAAGCTGATTCAGGTGAAGTTTGACCAGTTGCTGGAACGTATTCAGGAGATTCGAGCATCCGAGCGTATGGCTTATCAAAAAATAACAGATATTTATGCCACGGCTTGCGATTATCAGAAGAATGCTACTACAACGCAGGAGTTTTATGCCAAGGTGCAGAATAAGTTGCATTGGGCAATAACGGGTAAGACGGCAGCAGAAATCGTTTATTCTTCTGCTGATGCAACCAAGAAACACATGGGATTAACTTCTTGGGCTCAAGCTCCCGATGGTAAGGTGTTGAAATCGGATGTGACAATAGCAAAGAATTATTTGCATATAGAACAGATGAAGGAATTGAATGGTATTGTTTCTGCTTATATTGACTTAGCTGCCAATCGTGCCAAACGCCATATTCCAACGACTATGGAACAATGGGTCAAGTTCTTGGATGGTTTTCTTGAATTATCATCTTATCCAATTTTGATAGATAAGGGAAAGGTTTCGGCTCTTGAAGCTCGGTTGAAAGCTTATGAGGAATATGATAAGTTCAGGGTGATTCAAGACCGTGAGTTCTTGTCGGATTTTGACAAGGAAGTGATGAGGTTAAAAGGAGAATTGGGGTTGTTTGATAATTGATGATTAAGTATGAAAAAAATAATAATTGCTTGCGACTCTTATAAGGGCTGCCTTTCGAGCAGAGAGGTGAACGAGGCGATTGCTTCGGGAGTAAAGGAATGGAATGCGGAAGATGCTTCTCCCGAAATAAAGAAATTGGATTCTGATGCTTCTTCTCCCAAAATAAAGAAATTGGATTCTGATGATGCTGCTTCCGAAAGAAGGAAATTGTCTCCTGATGATGCTTCTCCCGAAATCATTACCCTGGAAATGAGTGATGGAGGAGAGGGAATGCTCGATGCTTTTCTCGCGGCGATGAAGGGAGAGCGAGTGAGGATTCATGCCCATGATGCGCTGATGAGATGGATTGAGGCGGAATACGGAATCGTGGATGATACGGCGATTATCGAGATTGCGCAGACCGCCGGACTGGCTCTGATTGAGCCTGAACAGCGCAACCCGATGAAGGCTACTTCCTGGGGTGTGGGCGAGATGATAATGAATGCTTATCGCCGGGGCGTGCGCCATTTCATCGTGGGCTTGGGCGGAAGTGCCACATCTGATTGCGGCATAGGAATGCTCAAGGCGATGGGCGACGACTGGAAGAAAATCCGACAGGAATGCAGTTTTGTGCTGGCTTCGGACGTTACCAATCCGCTCTGTGGTGAAAACGGGGCGGCTCACGTCTTTGCGCCTCAGAAGGGAGCTGATGCTAAGATGGTGCAGATGCTGGATGATAGGGCGAGGAAGTTTGCCGAGGTAAGCTCCAGGCATTTCGGATATGATAGGAGTGAGGCTCCCGGAGCTGGTGCTGCCGGAGGTTTGGGCTATGCTTTCCTGCAATATTTCAATGCTGAGGCTCGTCCTGGGGCTGAGCTTCTCTTGGATGAAATAGGTTTTGATGCGCTCATTCAGAATGCTGATCTCGTGATTACGGGCGAGGGACATAGTGATAAACAGACCTTTATGGGGAAGTTGCCGCAAAGGATTCTGGAGCATGTTCTGAAGTGTAGGGAATCGGATAAAAGCCATGTGGCTTGCTCACAGCTTGCCGGGGATTGCAAATCCCCGGAATCTTCTTTCCCCCTTGTGTGGCTCGTGTCGGGTGGCGTGAGCGACAGGCAGACGATGCTGGATGCAGGTTTTGATAGAGTGATTCAGATTACTCCTGATTCTATGCCTTTGGAAGAGGCGATGAAACCGTATGTAGCCCGTAACAACATCATAAAAGTGATAAAGAACAAATAAAAGTTAGGGTAAAAAGAAACGATAAGATAATATAACTCAAGTTTCGCTCCACACGCCCTGAACCAACGGTCACCGGCCGAAGGGAAAGGTAAAGGGCAGAAGCTCCTAGCCCGTACTTAAACCATATGCGAAACTTCTGTAATATAATATAAGAATAATGAAGTATATAATTTTTGATTTTGATGGAACCATCGGAGATTCGCAGAGCTTGATTGTGAAGACCTTGCAGGATACGATGCGTGCAAGAAAACTGGAGGTGAAATCGGAGGAGGTTTGTGCCAAGACCATCGGTTTAAGACTGGATGAGGCTTTCGTCTCGCTCTTCGGAATGAGCGATGAGGAGGGAATGGAATGCGCGGCAACCTATCGCGAGATTTTCCTGGATAACAAGAAGACAATGATCGTGCAGCCCTTCCCTCACGTAATAGAAACCCTGAGAGCGTTGCACCGTCAGGGCTATGTTCTGGGTATGGCCAGCAGTCGAAACCATTGCTCGCTGGATGGATACGTGAAGCAGATGCAGCTGGAAGATATTTTCTCTTCTATCGTGGCAGGCGATGATGTGGAGCATGCGAAGCCGGCACCCGATATGGTCTTCAAGGCATTGAAGGAGATGAAGGGAACGGCAGATGAAACCCTTGTAGTGGGCGATATGACCTTCGATGTAGATATGGCGCATCATGCCGGCTGCAAGGCCTGTGCCGTGACTTATGGCAACGGAACCCGCCAACAGCTCGCCTCTGCCGAATGGATCATCGATGATTTCGCAGAACTTCTGGAAATCGTAAAAGAATAAACTGAACTCTGAATAAAAAGATAATTTTATCCTTGCTGGAATAAAAAAGCGGATAAAGTTATCTTTTTATTCATTTTTTTATAGTAACTTTGCATCCGCAATTGGTTCGCTGCCACCTTCTGCCGCCTCAGGCAGGATGAGTGCGTAGTGATTAAAAGGGAATCGGGTGAGAAGCCCGGACAGTCCCGCTGCTGTAAGCGTCTTATTGCGGCAAGCTCCATGGTCACTGACATTTTTTCGGGAAGACCGCTTGCCATGAGTTTTGCATCTTTTTATGTTTACATAGAGTGAGATGCGGGGAGGACGCAAGTCAGAAGACCTGCCGTTGCCATCGGAAACAATATGATGAAAGAGTGTCTTTAGGATAAGAGATTCCGATGATTCTATCCAACCCCGTGGAATGGGTTCGTGATGGAGACACAGATAATAATATAAAAAATAGAATGAATGAAGGCATTGAGGATATTTTGTCTCGGTGGCTTGCTACTGTTGTATGCACAAGTGGGTATGGGGCAAGATACCATTCGTACCGAGCACTTGCAGGAAGTAAAAGTGAATGCTCGGCAGTACCGGATACTTACGAGCACGTCGCCTCTCCAGCTTTTGGACAAGGGGGATATGTTAAGGCTTGGCGTTACGGACATGGCCGACGCTTTGCACCGCATGCCAGGCATCAACCTGCGCGACTATGGTGGGGCAGGAGGAATGAAGACGGTAGCTGTGCGTGGATTCGGAGCGGGACATACGGGAGTGAGTTACGATGGTGTGCTGCTCAGCGAATGTCAGGGCGGCGAAATAGATGTGTCCCGTTATTCGCTCGACCAAGTGCAGACATTGCGACTCACCATTGGTGACAACGACGACATTTTCATTTCGGCCCGGCAAGCCTCGGTGGCAGCTTTACTTGCCATCGAGACCATGAGCGAGATTCCCATCGACCAGCAGCCTCACATCTCTACTCAGTTGCAGGTGGGGTCCTTCGGATATGTCTCGCCTTATCTGCGCTATGTGCAGAGATTGTCTGATAGGTTCACCCTCCAGGCGATGGGTGAATATACCTATGCCGAAAACGACTATCCTTTCATCTTGCACAATGGTAAATATACTACCCATGAGCGACGAACCAACAGCCGGATGAACTCGGGGCATGGCGAACTGAATATGCACTGGATGATGGGCAGACGAGCCGATGGTATGAGCCGGAGCCAATTGTGGGCAAAGCTCTACTATTATGACAACGACCGACAGTTGCCTGGCATCGTGAGATATTATACCGATGTAACAGCCGAACAGTTGCACGACCGCAACGCCTTTGCTCAGGCGAGATGGCAAGCCAGAAGTCTTGATGACCATTGGATGCTGAAGGTGCAAGCCAAGATGAACTGGGCGAGCTCTGCCTATCAGGACACGCTCGTGGCAAATCGGCGCAATGATGCCACCTACTGGCAGAGGGAATATTATACTTCGGCAGCACTGATGTGGATGCCGGATGATGGCTGGGCGCTGGATTACTCTGCCGACTGGATGATGAACTCGCTCAACAGCACCCTCGCCACCGACCTGCGACCTCATCGACATGGCATCCTGCAGTCGCTCTCCGTTCGATATGCGAAGGGAAGATGGGTGGCTCTTGCCAGGATGCTGGCTTCGGTTTACCTCAACAGCGTGGGGCGCAAGATAGAGACTCAGCCAGGCAGCGCCAATCCTGCCAAGGCAGGACAGGCAGCCAAGGATGCACGTCGGCTTTCGCCATCGCTTTCGCTTTCTTATCGGCTCCTGGGGAATGGTACTGCCAGCGATGAACTTTATCTCAGGGCTTCGTACAAGGACATCTTCCGGGTTCCTACTTTCAACGAGAACTATTTCTTCCATTATGGAAGTTCTGATCTGAAGCCAGAGAAAACCCGACAGTTGAATATCGGGCTTACGTGGAAAAAAAATTCTTCAGGAGATGGGGGGAACGGCGAATCCCTACGTTACAAGGGATGGAATGTTCAAGCAACGCTGGACGGCTATTGCAATCGGGTGACCGACAAGATTGTGGGCGTTCCTTACAATATGTTCGTTTGGCGTACAGTGAACTTGGCACGGGTTGATGTCGTTGGCGCGGATGCCTCTTTGCGTGGCACCTGGCAGATGGCTCCGGGGCAGCAACTCTCGCTGCAAGGGTCGTATAGCTACCAGCACGTGGTGAACCATACCGACCGCTCGTCCAAATATTATGGCAATCAAGTAGCCTATATCCCTCTGCACTCGGGCAGTATTGCCTTGGGGTGGGAGAATCCCTGGGTGAATGTCTCGCTCCATGGACAGGGAATGAGCAAGCGATGGGCCAACAACGAGCACTATGACGGCACCGAAGTGGATGGTTACTGGGACATGGGGCTGATGCTCTATCGTCAGCTGGACGGACTGAGTCTTTTGGGGAAATCCCTGAGTGGTGTGAAGGTCAGGATGGATGTGAAGAACCTGCTGGCTAAGCAGTATGAACTCGTAGGGCATTATCCGATGCCTCGCTGCAGCTGGATGTTAAGCATCGGGTATAACTTCTAGATAGTAACAAATTAGATTCAAATATAAACAGAAAAAAGAAAATGAAAAAGTATTTATTAGGTTTGGCGGTGCTCTTGATGGGTACTGCAGTGATGACATCATGTAGCGACGACAACGATGGTCCTGAGACTTATCTCCAGGTGTATAGTACGGGCGCTTATATTGTGAATTCAGGTAACATGTATAGCAATATTGAGAGCTCTCTCACCGCTATCGACTATGCTTCAAGCACAGCCACACAGAACGTATTCAAGACTGCTAACGGTCGTTCGCTCGGTAATACTGCCAATGACGGCATCGTATATGGCAACAAGATTTATCTCGCCGTTGACAAGGAAAACACCATCGAGGTAATCGACAAGAAAACCAAGCAGAGCATCAAGCAAATCAAGACTACAGACCTGCTGGGCAAAGCCGAGGGTGCTGAGCCTCGCCATATCATCGCAGATGGTGGCAAGGTATATTTCACCACATTCGGTGGCTATGTAGCAGCCGTGGACACCACAAGCTTTGCTCTTCAGAAGAAGTGGCAGGTGGGCAGCTATCCTGAGGGCTTGGTCATCGCCCATGGCAATATCTATGTAGCCAACAGCAACTATGGTAAGGGCGGCGGCAATATCTCTTGCATCAATCTTGCCAACGACAATGTAGAGACTAAGAATATCGAGGGCGTGAACAATCCTACCAGCATCTATTATGCATCTAATGTTTTGTATGTTCTCGACAACCAGTATTATGATGCTTCTTATAATGTTTATGGCGAGAATGCCCTACGTGCAGTGAGTTTCGCCGAGGGCAAGTCACAGAAGGTGGCAGATGGCAACTATGCTGCATGCGTAACCCCTGGTGCTACAACAACAGCACGTACGAGTGTGGAGGAGGTTCGTCCTTATTTCTTTGTGCTCAATGCACCTTTTGGCGGCACTCCTAGCGTGAGTGTGCTCGCAGCAGGAAGTACGCAAGCACAGACGATGACACTCTCAGAGATGCCTGTGAGCCCATGCGGTATCTTCGCCGACCCATTGAACGGTCATATCTTCGTGCTCTCTTATAGATTGGGCGATAATGGCTATGCCGACTATAATGGTAACGGCTATGTAGTGGAGTATGACAGCACTGGTCAGAAGCTGCATGAGTATGAGACTGGTGTAGGTTCTTGCGCTATGTTCTTTGACTCTGCCTACAAGACAGCATACGCAGAATAAGATGTCGCGAGACAGATGATTATATAACTCATCCAATCCATGAGGAAGTGTCGTTTCGGCGCTTCCCTTGTTTTGTGTGTCATCAGTGCTTGCTGATGACAGTGGTTTGATAACCCAGCAGATAACGATAAATGTTCCTAAGGCAGGAACGCTGAGTAGTTTGGGATAATTGTACTCTTTGAAACAAAAAAAAGAGGGTGCGTCTTGTACTTATGACACACCCTCTCTTTTGTTTTTATTGTTTCCGAAACGATTATTCTTATCGTTTCCAAGTCCTTCTTTATCTTTTTCGAATCTTTATTCCTCCATCAACTTGCGATAGCGACCCTTCTTGATCTCTGTATCGCCCAGGCGGCGGGCCTTGTTGATTTCATACTCAGAATAGCTGCCCTCGAAGAAAAAGACCTCACCATTGCCCTCGAAGGCAAGGATATGGGTACAGATACGGTCGAGGAACCAGCGGTCGTGGCTGATAACCACTGCACAGCCGGCAAATGCTTCCAAACCTTCCTCCAAGGCACGCAGCGTGTTCACGTCGATATCGTTGGTAGGCTCATCGAGAAGCAATACATTACCCTCCTGCTTCAATGCCAAGGCCAACTGCAGACGGTTGCGCTCACCACCCGAGAGAACACTGCAGAGCTTGCTCTGGTCGGTGCCCGAGAAATTGAAACGGCTGATGTAAGCACGTGCATTCACATCTCTGCCCCCCAGACGCAAGGTCTCGTTGCCCTGAGAAATCACCTCGTAAACGGTCTTCTGAGGGTCGATGTCCTTGTGCTGCTGGTCAACATAAGCCAGCTTCACGGTCTCACCCACCTCGAATGTACCGCCATCTGCCTGATCCAAGCCCATGATGAGGCGGAAGAGGGTAGTCTTGCCGGCTCCGTTAGGACCAATCACACCTACGATGCCGTTAGGAGGAAGCATGAAGTTGAGGTCGTTGAAGAGAACCTTTTCGCCGAACGCCTTCTTTACATGCTGCGCCTCAATCACCTTGTTACCCAGACGAGGACCGTTAGGGATGAAGATCTCCAGCTTCTCCTCGCGCTCCTTCTGCTCCTGGTTGAGCATCTGCTCGTAAGAGTTCAGACGAGCCTTACCCTTAGCCTGACGGGCCTTAGGTGCCATGCGAACCCATTCCAACTCGCGCTCCAATGTCTTGCGGCGCTTAGAGGCAGTCTTCTCCTCCTGAATCATTCGCTTGGTCTTCTGGTCGAGCCAAGAAGAGTAGTTGCCCTTCCATGGAATACCCTCGCCACGGTCCAACTCCAGAATCCACTCGCTCACGTCGTCGAGGAAGTAGCGGTCGTGGGTTACGGCGATGACGGTACCCTCATACTGCTGCAGGTGCTGCTCCAGCCAGTCGATGCTCTCAGCATCCAGGTGGTTGGTAGGCTCATCGAGCAGGAGTACATCCGGCTTCTGCAGGAGCAGGCGGCAGAGAGCCACACGGCGGCGCTCACCACCCGAGAGATTGGTAACAGGCCAATCACCAGGAGGACAATGCAGGGCAGCCATCGCACGCTCCAGCTTGGAGTCGATGTTCCAGGCATCGGTAGCATCAATGATATCCTGCACCTCAGCCTGGCGCTGCATCAGCTTGTCCATCTTATCAGGGTCTCCGTAATATTCTTCGAGACCGAACTTATTGTTGATGTCCTCATATTCTGCGAGTGCATCATAGATTTTCTGCACACCCTCCATCACGTTTTCCTTCACGGTCTTGTTCTCGTCAAGCGGAGGATCCTGAGGCAAGTAGCCCACAGAGTAGCCTGGGCTCCAAACCACCTCACCCTGGGTAGGTTGCTCAAGCCCTGCGATGATTTTCATCAACGTAGATTTACCGGCACCGTTCAAACCGATGATACCGATTTTTGCTCCGTAGAAGAACGATAGGTAGATGTTCTTCAGAATCTGCTTCTGGTTTTGTGGGATAATCTTGGATACACCCACCATTGAGAAGATGATCTTCTTGTCGTCAACTGTTGCCATATATATTATTAAATAATGTGTATTTGTGAATAAATAGAGTAAATTGCCGAAATTGGCACTAACAGTTGCAAAGATACATTATTTTTTTGAAATTCTTGCCTTTCTTTCCAAGAAAAGTTGTATATTTGCAATTAAATGATTTTTTTGATGATTAATTAAAGAAAGGACAATAATATGGATGCAACTTATATTGACTTGACCATTCGCCTTTCTCTTGCCCTGCTTTTGGGAGGTGCGATAGGCATTGAGCGAGAATATCGTGCCAAGGAGGCTGGTTTCCGTACTCACTTTCTCGTGGCATTGGGCAGTGCGCTTTTCTGTGTGGTTTCGCAGTATGGATTCGGAGTGGATCTGAAGGATTCCTCGCGTGTGGCGGCGCAGGTGGTTTCGGGCATCGGATTCCTGGGCGCCGGTACCATCATTTTCCAGAAGAATGTGGTGCGTGGTCTTACTACGGCGGCTGGCTTGTGGGTGACGGCGGCCATCGGATTGGCGTGCGGTACGGGAATGTATGTTGCGGCGGCTCTTACCACGGTGATGGTGCTGCTGGGACTGGAGGTGCTGAACTATTGGATTCCGCCATTGGGAACCACTACCGTTGAGCTGAATTTCTCTGCCCCGTCTCGTGAGAGCGTGAAGAAATTCATCAGTCAAATCAAGCAGAAGGGAATGGAGGTGCATTCCTACGAACTGAAAGAGCGCCGGTTATCCAAGGAGGAATTCCTGGAGGCGAATATCGAAGTGAAGGCGAAGAAGGATTTCCATACCCTGGAGATTCTTGACCTGATGAACGATTTCTCGGATGTCACGATTTCTGCGATAAAATAGAAATCCTACGATAAGTATCTATGATAAAATATAAAGAAAAAAGGAGTTAAGATGATGGTCTTAACTCCTTTTTTCTTTATATACTGTAAAATCTTATCGTCTTTATTATGCTTGGAAGATCCTCGCCAGATAGTCGTAGTGTTCGCCTTCTGCCACGAGTTCACTATGTAGGCTGCAGGTTTCGGCGATGGATTTCAGTAATGGGAAATCCACGTAGAGCCAGTCGAAGCGGTCTCCCTTTACATCCTTGTAGATCATCTGATAATCTACTTCTCCGTAATAGGCTCCATTCAGATTGATGTCGAAACTTCCATCCTCATTCTCATAGATGTATTTCAGGTCGGAGGAATCGATGAGAATCTGACCGCCCGGATTCAGCAACGCCTTCAAGCGCTGGAAGAGGTCAGGGAGATGCTCTATCTTTCCGGCAATTCCCGTTCCGTTCATCAGAAGGAGAATCGTATCGAAACCGCCTTCAAACTGCTCCTGATTTTCTCCGGAATGATTCTCCTGAATCTCTCCGGAATGATTTCCACTGCTCAGATGTGGGTCGAAGAGATTGATGCATTCCGCATCCTTCACTCCTCTCAACTTCATTGCTTCGCAACTCAAGGGCGAAATATCTATCGCCTTCACCGTAAAGCCCTTCTCTTGCAGGGCGAGCGTATGGCAACCGCTGCCGGCTCCAATATCCAGCACCCGTCCCTTGGCTAGCTGCAAGGCCTTCTGTTCCAGCACCGGCATTTCCCGGGTGCTTCTGAACAGATGTTTCACTGGCATTTCGTCTTCCTCGAACATCGAAGAGAGCACTCTCAGTCGGGCCGCCTTCCCCTGCTTTTGGAAGTCGAGAATGGCTGCGCCCATCGGGTCTTTATCTGCTGATAATATTTCTGTATTCATTCTTCTTTTTTTCTATCTGTTTTATCTCAAGCTTATTCCTATTTTACTCAAGTTCCGCAAGTAAACTCCATACGCCCTGAAAGGGCAAAAGCTGCTAGCCCAGGGCATCGCCCTGGGTTTTTATGGACGCAAACCTGTCGCCCTGTAAGGGCAAAAGCTTTCAAGTACCAGGCAATTTACAAAGCTTTTGTCCTTACAGGGCGCATTGTAGGTTGCCGTTATACCCAGGGCGATGCCCTGGACTAGGAGCTTTTGGGCCTTCAGCCCGTTCTTGAACCCCATGCGAAAGTTAACTCCTTTACTCCTTAAATATGTTCCTCCTTATAGAACTTAACTCCTTAAATATGTCCTTCCTTATAGAATTTCAACATATTGATGTTGAGGATGGCGAGGTATTTGGCCTGGAGCTCGTTCTGCTTCGCTTTGAGCAGGTTATCCTTTCCTGTTCTTAGCTCAACGATATTCTTCAATCCCAGCTTAAACTGCTCGCTCAGCAGATTGTAACTGGTCTGGGCACTCTCGCTGCTAACCTTTGCCGCCTTAAACTGGCTCTGGTTGGTGGTAGCCTGCAACCAGTAGTTCTCAATGGTAGAGTAGAGCTGGGTCTGCTGGTTCTTCAAGTCGAGCTGGATGCTTTCGCGCTGAATCAAAGCCTTGTTCACCTGAGTCTTGGTGGTTCGGTTTTCAAAGAGAGGGATGCTCACTCCTACGCCGCCTCCAACGCTGAAGTTGGTCTTCAACTGCTTGGCAAGACCATTGCTGTTCATGGAAGTATTGCTGGTAGAGATACCTCCGTTGGCGCTGATGGTAGGCAGCTTGCCCGCCTTTGCAATCTTGATGTTCAAGTCGTTCTGAGCCAACTGATTCTTGATGGTCTTGAACTCCGGACGGTTGTCGAGAGCCGCAGCATAGACTCCGTTCATTGCCGGAACAGCCACGAGAGCCATCTCATCGGTGGTATTCGGAATCTCGATGTCAAAAGCTTCATCGCTTGTAATCTGAAGCAGTTCCTTCAACTGTCGCTTATAGTTCTTCACATTGCTTTCAGCCTGCACGATGTTGAATTCATCCTGAGCCCGCTGAGCGGTGAGCTGTGCCAGGTCCGCCTGACTCATCTTACCTATCTTCACCATCTCCTTGCCACGTTCTTCGTTCTGCTGACTCGAGAGATAGCTCTCCTTGTTCACCTGGATAGCCTCTGTAGAGTAGAGAATCTGCACGTAGAGCTGCGCAATCTGTTCCTGCAGCTTGATGGCCTGGGTAGCCGAATCGAGCTGTGCAGACTCGGCAGAGAGCTGGTTCAGCTTTACCTGATTATGGTTCTTGTTTCCATTCCAGATGGTATAGTTACCCATCACGGAGTAGTTTCCGTTGTAATACACCTTGTCGATGCTGGCTCTTGAGAAACCATCACCGCTGATACCGCTAGCCACCCAAGGAGTATAGTTCACGCTTTGGTTGGTGCTGGCGCTGAGCGACGGAAGCAGAGCAGCTTTCGACTGCAGATAATCTTCTTGGGCGCTTGCCTTGGTGAGTTGCGTCTTCTGAAGAGCGATGTTGTTGGCAAGCGCATAGTCGATACAGTCTTTCAGCGACCATTGTTTTGCCTGCGTAGCCAATGGTGCCGCCACAAGAAGCAGCGCAGCCATTGCGTTTTTTACTTTTCCGTTCATAATCTTCTTCTATTTTCTTTTTATCCCGTTTTATTTATTTCAGAAAGATATTAATCTGATTGCATTTAGACGGAAAAGTTTAGCATAAAGTTTCAATTTTAACAATCCTTGTGATTTTTGTAAAAAAATGGAAAGGGAGGGGGGAAAGCATTTTCATACGGGTATTACCTCAATTGTTTAGTCGATTTTACAGAAATATGATTAGTTTGTAAAATCGACTAAACAATATGCATGATTTGGCATAAAAAAGTAGCTCGTGGATTTCACGGTTGTAATTCTCTTAATTGATAATAAAGTCCGTGAGCAAAAGAATGCCCACGGACTTTATTTTCTTAGATGAATGGTATCATATAGAAAGGTATCAACAATGTGTTTCCATCTTTTTGTAAATCCTTATTGTAGATCAAATAGCGTTGCGCTACAACCTTCGAATATTTCTCACAGAAATTATCTAGTGAGGCGTGAGTCTTGTGACTGGAAGATTTTACTTCGATTGGACATAGCTTATTGCCATGTGATATGAGAAAATCTATCTCATAGTAATGCTTTTCGTCCTTTTTCCATGTGTGGTAAAAAAGCCTGTTCTCCGAAGCTGTAAGCATTTGAGCTGCAAGATTCTCATATACGTATCCTAAGTTGGCTGCTAACTTGTCGGTTAGCAGCTTTGTGTAGATAATATTTTCAGTATAAGACTTGTCCCAGAATGCAAGGGTAATAAACAAACCTGTGTCTGCAACAAACATTTTGAACTTATCAAAGTTTGTGCTCAACGGCATTCCAACGTTAGGATCATCTACGTGATATGCCATATTGATAATCTTACTGTCTTCCAATGTTTTGAGCAGTTCTATCATTTTTCCCTCGTTTGTTTCGCCGATTATAGAAGAAGGAACGTAGCGTGATGCGTTACGACTGAGTGCTGCTGGTATGGATAAGAACATTTTGGATGCTCGCCCTGAAGGGTCTATCTTTAGTAAATCATCCTCGTAGAGTTTGATGATTTTACGCTTCGTTTCATCTACCTTACTCAGATTGTTGGTGTCTAGATAGGTATTGATGGCTTGTGGCATTCCACCAACTAACATATAGAGGCGTAAGTTTTTGATAGCTTCTCGGTGAGCACCTTCCAAAGAAAGCTTCTTTTCCCAAAACTTAGCTAGAATATTTATAGAGGTTTTGTCGCCGATAGCCCATCTGAACTCCTCATAATCCAAGGGATACATTTCTATTCTGTCTTCTTCGCTTGGAATGGTAATGTCCTTGGTGTTCTTTTTCACGCTAATCAGTGAGCCTGTCTCAATATAGTCGTAACGACCATCTTGCACAAGATACTTAATGGCTTGTCGTGCAAGTGGGCATTGTTGTACTTCATCAAAGATGATAACAGAATTTCTGTCAATTAATTCCACATGATACATTTGCTGTAATTTGAGGAAGAGTAAGTCTAGGTCCATCAAGTCTTCAAATAGTTCTTTCACCTCTTTTCTTGCTTTGTTGAAGTCGATGATAATGCATGACTGGTATTCCTTGCGGGCAAATTCTTCAACAATTGTTGATTTTCCCACACGGCGAGCGCCTTCTATCAGAAGGGCTGTCTTGCCATGATTCTCTTCTTTCCATTTGAGAATCTTGTCGTATATTTTGCGTTTAAATATTCTTCGTTCCATATTACTTTTCTTTATTTCAGTGCAAAGATACGAAAAAATATCTGAAAATGAGAGAGATAAATGAAGAAAATCCGATTCCCCTGTTTTTTTTTTAGGGCGAAATGTCCGATTCCCCCGAAAAAAAATAAGGTGAAATATCCGATTCCCCCGAAATTTTATATCATGGTCTTGTCACATTCCCCCCCCCTTGATTCTGTGGTTATCTGCTATTTCTGATGATTTCCTCAGCCTTATCCTTTTCGCTGTCAAAGCTGAATACTTTATAGATGAGGCCTGTATTCTGAAGATCCACGATATGTGGCGCCATCATTTTGAGCGCTTTCAGCTGTTCGTCGTCGAAAGGGAATATCTTCATGATGCGGACCACCTGGGCGCAGGAATAATAGCAGCCGAGGCTAGCCACTTCTATCAGGTCGAACTTGTTGTCGTCGAAGCTTGCCTTCTTCACCTTATTATATAGTTTGGAGAAGGAAGCATCATCGAGGCTGTAGCCGTAATCCATTCTGCCATCGGGATCACATCTTCCATCGTAGAGGGGTGGAGTAGGGTGTTGTGGCTGCTGTACATTCGATGTTTGGCTGTTTGGTTCTATGATTCTTGTATCGTACTGCACAACCTTTCCGTTTCTGTCGAAGAAGACCGTGATGTATTTGGAATCTCCAAACAGATTATTATATTTAGCATATTCCCATTTGTCCCCATACATGTCGAAACTGGTGAGCTTAGGTTCTCCGAGAATGGCAATCACTTCCTGCTTGGTCATTCCCCGCTCCACGTTTCTTTTTCCCTTAGCCGAAGCTGAGAGGCATACGGCAAACATCAATATGGTTGTGGCGATGAGTGCCATTACTTCATTTCTTTTCATAAGCGGTACTGTTTTTGAAAGTTATTATCTTGAGCTCCCTTTTAAAAAGAGTGCTCGGTCATTATCTTGTTTACGCCTGCAAAAGTACTACTTTCTTCCGAAAAGAAACGAGAAGGATTCCCTAAAGTAGAAGGGGGAATCCCTATTCAAGCAATGGGAAGCGTTTGATCAGATTCAGTGACCTGGAATAGAAGTATAAGGAGTCTGTTTCTAGAACCTTCTGACTACAGTGAGCTGAGCCTAGTGACAACCCTCTTTAGTTGTACGACTATACACCCTTTAGTTGTACGACTATACACCCTTTAGTTGTACGACTATACACTCTTTAGTTGTACGACTATACACTCTTTAGTTGTACGACTATATACCTTTTAGTTGTACAACTATACATCTTTTGGTTGTACAACTATACACCTTTTGGTTGTACGACTATATACCTTTTAACTGTACAACTATATACCAACTTTAGGGTCGAACCATGAAGCGAATAAGTTTACGGCAAGACTTCTGCTCCATCATTTTCTCAGCAAGGAGAATATGGAATGGTTGGCTCAATATGCCGAGTTTGGCTTGATGAATGAGCAGAAGTTGGCTCTAGTCTTCGTGAGAGAAGTGGGTGCGATAGATAATGCTACTTATCGCCAGCTGGATTCTTCGATTACTCATGCCCGTGTACGCTTGGAGATTCATAAACTCTGTGATCTTGGATTCCTAGAGAAAAAAAAGGCAAGGTCGTAACACTTATTATATAAGAACCTCCAAGGTGGTATCCTTAGGAGAAAGGTTACGACCTTAGTGCGAAAGGTTACTACCTCAGCATGGTACATTGGGAGAAAAGATACTACCTCAGCATGGTACATTGGGCAAAAAGATACCACCTCAAGGCGAGAAGATACCACCTCAGCATGGTACATTTGAGATCGAAAGCCAACCGAATAGTCGTAACGAATTACTGAGGGAACTTCCTAAAGGGCTCCAAGAACGAGTTGCAAAATTAGGAAAGTGGGCATCTCGGGAAAAGGTTAGTCAACTCCTTGTAGATTTATGCGCTTTTAAGCCTTATAGCTACGAAGAGCTTGCTTTGATAATTCAAAGAGCGGCCAAGCCGATGAAGGATAAGTACATAAAGCCTTTACGATTAGCAAACAAGCTCTTCTATTGGATTCCTGAGATGATTAATCATCCACTGCAAAAGTATGTAGCTGACCCCTTGATGGCGAGAAGTAATACAAAGAAGAAAAAATAAAATGAAAAAGTCCGTGGGTAAATAAATTCCCACGGACTTTCTTATTATATAGTTATTGAAGCTTATGCCTTGAAGCTCTCCAAGTCTTCTGCCTTGAAGTTCTGGATGTATGCTGAATGACCGAGAACTTCCTCCTCTGCCATACGAACATATACGTTGGCACTCTTGGCAAACATCTCTGGTGCCTTGGTAGCATCATCGAGGATGAGGAGAGACATTACGATGTCGCCAGTCATATTGTAGAGACGGCGAGCCAGGAAGTCGTGAACTGCCTGATCGTTAGCTTCCTTCACCTTGTTGATGGCTGCCTCGTAAAGATCTACGAGCTTGGCAACACGCTCCTTCAATGGCTTCAAGTCATCTGATACCTCGCTCTCCAACATCTCCTTGATGATGCTGAGATAAGTACCGTTGGTGATGTAGCGGATAGCTGCAACAACCTGAAGCTGGGTGGTACCCTCGTAGATAGAGAAGATGCGGGCATCACGGAACAGACGCTGGCACTTGTACTCCATGATGAAACCAGAACCACCGTGGATGCTGATGGCATCGTATGCATTCTGGTTAGCATACTCTGAGTTCATACCCTTAGCCAATGGTGTGAATGCATCAGCAAGGCGGGTGTATTTCTTCATCTCCTGACGCTCCTCTGGAGTGAGCTTAGTGTCGCGGGCGATATCCTCCAAAGCCTTGTAGATATCTACGTAGCGAGCGCAGCAGTAGAGGAGTGAACGGCCTGCATCCAACTTAGCCTTCATTCTTGAAAGCATGTCGTAAACGGCTGGGAAGTTGATGATCTTCTCACCAAACTGAGCACGCTCCTTGGCATAAGCCAAGCCCTCGTTGTAAGCCTCCTGCTCAACACCTACACTCTGAGCAGCAATACCCAGACGGGCACCGTTCATCAGAGCCATCACGTACTTAATCAAACCGAGACGGGTGTTACCGCAAAGCTCTGCCTTGGCATTCTTGTAAACCAACTCGCAGGTAGGAGAACCGTGAATACCCAACTTGTGCTCGATGTGACGAACGGTTACGCCGCCATCACGCTTGTCGTAGATGAACATGGAAAGACCACGACCATCCTTTGTGCCTTCCTCTGAACGAGCCAGAACCAGGTGGATGTCTGAGTCACCATTGGTGATGAAACGCTTCACACCGTTCAGACGCCATGTGCCGTCCTCATCCTGTGTAGCCTTCAGCATCACGCGCTGCAAGTCAGAACCTGCATCAGGCTCAGTCAAGTCCATACTCATGGTCTCGCCAGCGCAGATGCGAGGAATGTACTTTTGGCGTTGCTCCTCAGAACCGAACTCATAGAGTGTATCGATACAGCTCTGGAGAGACCAGATGTTCTGGAAACCTGCATCAGCAGCTGCGATAATCTCAGAAGCCATAGAGAAGATGGCGTTAGGCAAGTTCAAACCGCCATAACGACGAGGCATTGACAAGCCCCAGAGGCCAGCCTTGCGGGTAGCATCGAGGTTCTCGAATGTCTTGCTGGCATAAATCATGCGACCGTTTTCCAAGTGTGGACCTTCGAGGTCAACATCCTCAGAGTTTGGTTCGATGATGTTAGCAGCTACATCGCCGGTAATATCCAGCAATCGCTTGTAGTTCTCGATAGCATCCTCGTAGTTTACTGGAGCATCTTCAAACTGGTCTTTTTCTACATAATTTCTTTCCTTCAAGTCCACAACACGCTTCATGAGCGGATGATTCAAGTGGAACTCTATTTCAGGATGGTCTGTATAATAATTAGCCATTTTGCTTTTCTTATTTAAATAATGTGTAATGCAGATTACTTAGAATTCTGCTTGTAGTACTTGATGAGCTTAGGAACCACATCCTCTACATTACCGTTGATAACGTAGTCGGCAATCTTGTTGATTGGAGCATCTGGGTCGTTGTTTACAGAGATGATGATGCCTGAATCCTGCATACCGGCGATGTGCTGAATCTGACCAGAGATTCCGCAGGCGATATAAACTTTAGGATGAACGGTAACACCAGTCTGACCAATCTGACGGTCGTGATCTACCCAGCCTGCATCTACGGCAGCACGGGAAGCACCTACCTCGCCATGGAGGAGATGAGCCAACTCGAAGAGCTGGTCGAAACCTTCCTTGCTTCCTACGCCATAACCGCCGGCTACAACGATAGCAGAACCCTTCAGGTTGTGCTTGGCAGCCTCTACGTGGTGGTCGAGTACCTTTACTACAAAGTCTTCAGCAGGAACATACTTGCTTACCTCTGGGTAAACCACTTCCTTCTTGCACTCACCCTCGTAGATGCTCTTCTGCATCACGCCGGAACGAACGGTAGCCATCTGAGGACGGTGCTCTGGGTTTACGATGGTAGCCACGATGTTACCACCGAAGGCAGGACGAATCTGATAGAGCAGACCCTCATAGTGCTTGCCGCTCTTCTTATCGTCGTAATCACCGATTTCAAGCTCTGTACAGTCGGCGGTCAAACCGCTGGTCAATGAAGAAGAAACACGAGGACCGAGGTCGCGACCGATAACGGTAGCACCCATCAATGCAATCTGAGGCTTCTCCTCCTTGAAGAGGTTGACGAGAATGTCGGTATGTGGAGCTGAAGTGTATGGGAACAAGCCCTCAGCATCGAAAACAAATAATTTATCTACACCATAAGGGAGAATCTGATCCTCTACCTGACCCTTGATGCCGGTACCAGCCACGATGGCATGGAGCTCCACGCCCTGCTGGTTAGCGAGCTTACGACCCTTGGTGAGCAATTCCTGAGATACTTCGGCAACGGTTGTGCCTTCTACCTCGCAATATACAAATACGTTGTTCATTGTCTTTTCTAATAAAGCATTTTTAAATGAATCGGAATCTGAATCATCCTTCGATGATTATCCGATAATACTTTCGTCCAACAATTCCTTCATCAGTCCGTCGATGTCCTCATCGCTGCTGGTCAAGGTCTTGCTCTCCTTTGCCTGGAACACGATGTTCTTCACGGCCTTCACCTTGGTAGGTGAACCGCTCAAACCGCACTGTGCAGGGTCGCCATCCACATCAGCAACGCTCCACTGGTTCAGGGTGAGGTAAGGGCGCTCCTCATAGAGGTTGGCCCAAGGCTCATCACCCTTGCGCTCCATAGGGCAGGTAGCGTATTTATATTTCATTACGAGCTTCACGTTGCATGGGCGACATGGAGCAGCACTTCCGTTTACGGTAATTACCAGTGGCAATGGAGCCTCTACGGTCTCAACACCGCCATCGATGAGGCGGCGGATAGTAGCCTTGCCATCCTCTACCTTGAGGATTTCCTCTGCGTAGGTTACCTGGTTCAAGCCCAGCTTCTGAGCCACCTGAGGACCTACCTGCGCAGTATCACCATCGATAGCCTGGCGACCGCCGATTACGATATCCACGTCACCGATCTTCTGGATTCCGGTAGCAAGGGCATAGGAAGTAGCCAGTGTATCAGCACCGGCAAAGAGGCGGTCGGTGAGCAACCAACCGGTGTCTGCACCACGATAAAGACCCTGACGGATGATTTCTCCTGCACGAGGAGGACCCATTGTCAAGATTCCAACAGTAGAACCTGGATTCTGCTCCTTCAGACGGAGAGCCTGCTCCAGCGCGTTCAAATCTTCTGGATTGAAGATAGCAGGAAGGGCTGCACGGTTCACGGTGCCCTCGGCTGTCATCGCATCCTTACCCACATTTCTTGTGTCAGGTACTTGCTTGGCAAGTACAACGATTTTCAAACTCATATTTAAAAATGGTTATTGTTATAATTCTCTTAAGTTGTTAGTGTTCGGAGCTCAAATCCTTGATTTGGGAGCAAACACGTCGGCAAAAGTACCATTTTTTTGTCTTTTACCCAAATATTTCGAAGAAAAAATGCACAAATTACTATATATTGTGCGCAAAACGTAATATTTGTGCAGTTTTTTCTTGCTGGTTTTGAATATTTATTGTAGTTTTGCAAACAAAATATGGCAAATCTATCTTTTATCTGATAATTTGTCCTAGACAAGAAAAGTAGCTTAAAATTATGAAGAAAGTTTTTGTAAGTGGTTGTTATGACCTGTTGCATAGCGGCCACGTTGAGTTTTTCCGCCAGGCGTCTCAGTACGGCGACCTCTACGTAGGTATCGGATCCGACCAGACGATTCTCGGCTACAAGCATCATAAGACGTTCTATCCCGAGCAGGAGCGCCTCTTTATGGTGAAGTCTATTAAATATGTAAAGGATGCCTATATCAATGCTGGTGGTGGCATTATGGACTTTGTTCCTACCATCGACATCGTGAAGCCCGACATCTTTGTGGTGAATGCGGATGGCAGCAGCGAAGCCAAGCGCCAGTTCTGCCAGGAGCGGGGCATCGAGTATGTGGTGCTGCAGCGCACTCCGGCTGATGGCCTCACCGCCCGTTCTAGCACGGATATCAAGGATTCTACCTGTCAGCTTCCTACCCGTCTCGACCTGGCTGGTACCTGGATAGACCAGCCATACGTAAGCTGTCATGCTCCGGGCTGGGCTATCACCATATCGCTCCTCCCTACCTTCGAGGTGCGTGAGCGCTGCGGTCTTTCCACTTCTACCCGCAACATGATCAAGAAGATATGGCCGGTGAAGTTGCCAGACATGAATCCTGAGATTCTTGCCAAGCTGGTGTTCTGTTTCGAGAACGATCCCGAGCGCAGCGACGGTATCGTGAGTGGTGCGCAGGATGCCATCGGTATCTGCATGCCGGGACTGGTAAGACATTATTATGATAATCGTTTCTGGCCGGATAAGTTTGAGACCTGTCTGGATGAGAAGGTTCTCTCGTGGGTGGAGAGCCATGTCTGCATGATTCCGATGGATCCACGCCGTCCGGGCTGCTCTGTGGTAGAGGGCAAGGACATTACCGAGCCAAAGGTGAAGAACCTTGCCAAGGCAGCCGATGACTGCTGGAATGCTATCCTCGCAATGGATTTTGCAGCCTTTGCATCTGCCTTCCAGGCATCCTTCGATGCTCAGGTAGCCATGTTCCCAGCCATGATTCAGGGCTGCGTACAGGGCTTCATTGATGAGTATTCCGTCCTTCCTGAGGTTCATGCCTGGAAGATGCCGGGAGCTGGTGGCGGTGGCTATCTCGTGCTGGTGGTTGATGATGTGAAGTCGTTTGCACAGCAGCATCCGGAGGCTATCGAACTGACAATCAGAAGAAAGTAAACAGCCATATAAACAAGAAATGCCACAGCATATTCGCTGCGGCATTTCTTGTTTTATTAGAAAATCTTCATTCGATTATTCGAAGCTCTTCAGTCTTGCGATATACTTACCGAGAATATCAAACTCGATATTCACCACGGTTCCTACTTCGATGTTGCAGAAGTTGGTGTTCTCTCGGGTGTAAGGTATGATGGCTACGGTGAAGGTGTTGTCGGTTGGCTCGCAGACGGTGAGTGAAACGCCGTTCACGGTCACGCTGCCCTTATCTACGGTGAAGTAACCCTTGCGCGCCATCTCCTTGTTCAGTTCATATTCGAAGGTGAAGTAGGTAGAACCGTCTGCATCCTTCATGTTGATGCACTTGGCGGTTTCATCCACGTGTCCCTGCACGATATGGCCGTCCAGTCGGCCGTTCATGATCATCGAGCGCTCCACGTTCACCTTGTCGCCCACCTTGAGCAGTCCCAGGTTGCTGCGGTCCAGGGTTTCCTTCATGGCAGTAACGGTATAGGTACCGTCCTTGATTTCCACCACGGTGAGGCAGACGCCATTGTGCGCCACGCTCTGGTCGATGCCGAGTTCATCTACGAACGAACATTTCAGGGTAAAGTCGATGTTCTCCTTATCCTGCTTAATCGCCACTACGGTGGCCATTTCTTCTACGATTCCACTAAACATATATTCTATTTTTATTTTGTTTCATGATTATTTCAGTTTGCAAAGATATTGCATTAGCTTGAAGCAACCAAATTATTTAAGTTCTTTTGATAAAATAATCG
>OOCE01000018.1_pt1 | contig 51401 bp, 44 predicted proteins | sample 1671421 | NCBI WGS metagenome assembly OOCE01 (sample SAMN06348155, study PRJEB24527) | human gut metagenome | biome: human gut; feature: ankylosing spondylitis patient; material: feces | host: Homo sapiens | place: China | collected 2015-10 | reverse complement strand
GAAAGTTTTGGAACCGTGCCTGGGCAGCGGTATCCGGAATCATTCTCTGACCCGCACCCATGTGGATGTCCATGGGACCGCCGCACTTGGGACAGCGCGGCACCAATTCTGTAGGCACATGGCCGCTCTGTTCGGCAGCCGATAATTTTTTCTGCCACCTCCAGACTAGGATAGATGGTGTCGTGGCAGGGGCGGGCACACTAGAACACAAAAAATCCGAACCCTTCTCCTATCGAGAAAAGGTTCAGATTTTCATGGTTTGGTGCGGATAAGAGGACTTGAACCTCCACCGAGTTGCCCCGATTAGAACCTGAATCTAACGCGTCTGCCAATTCCGCCATATCCGCATATTCTGTTTTGTTCGTGAGCCGTGTCGCTCGGAACGATAGTTATTATACCAGATGCAACAGAAATGTCAACACCTATTTTCAAATTTTTCTGACAAATTTTTGCATGGAAATTGATGCAGTCCGTACAGCGGCTGTGGGGCGAAAAATTCATTAAAGTGTGGTACAATAAAAGCTACGCGGCGGGGCGCTTCCCGTACAATGATAAAAACGAGGGAATGCATATGGCAAACGGAATCATCTTTCTGGTGGGTGCACTGATCATGTTTTACATGGCGCTGCGCAGTGTGCGGCAGCGGCGCAGTCTCTGCACGAACGGCGAAAAAGTACAGGCACGCATCACTGGCACAGTGCAGAGCCGGGACGGCACGGCCTATGTGCTGGAGTTCACCACGGCGGGCGGCAGCCACCGGCTGCAGTACCCCAAACCCTCCCGCAGCAAGGATTTTGCCGAGGGCAGCGTGGTGACCCTGTACTACGACCCGGAAGCCCCGGAGAAAATGTATGTGGAGGGCGATAAGTCGGTGCTGGGCGCCGAGGCGCTGTACGCAGGCATCGGCGTGGCATTGCTGGTGCTGATGTTCGCACTGCTGTGAGAGGAGGAACCATAAGATGAAACTGGAACATTTTGGTATGGCAGAGCCGGGGGACTGCCGGCTGGTATTTACGGCGGATGCCGAAGAGCTTGAACGGGCCATCACGGCCGAGCAGGCTGTGCCGGACGCCCCGCAGGCCGAAGAGGCCTTGCTGACGGCGGCGGTGAACCGCACCATCCTGGAGGGCTTTTCGGCCCTGTATGAGCAGATCGCGGCGGAGTACGGCGTTACGCCGGTGACCGACCCGGACTTTGAATTGCTGGCCGTGAACCGGGCCGAAGGGTTCCGGGCCGGGGCGCAGTTCTATGCCCTGCCGCCGCTGACGCTGGGCCGGTACACCGGTTTTGTGCAGGCGGTAGAGCCGCACCTCATCCGGCAGCTTACCATTGAAATGGAGATCAACCGTCATCATGGCGATGAGGAGCGCGCGGCAGATGCTGCTGGAAAGGCCGCCCTGCGTCAGCGGGTGGCCCGGGAACTCTACGCCCAGCGCTGCGTGCAGGCAAAGGCCCGCGCGGAAAAAGAAGTCATCTGGCAGCTGGGGGACGAGGTGACCGGTCCTCTGCCCAAACAGCTGGTGGGCGGCAACTATTTCGCCGAGCAGCGGCAGTTCAACCTGAGCCTGCAGGCCAACGGCATCAACTTTGATCAGTTCCTCAAGGTGCGGGGCCAGACGGTGGAAGAGTTCCGCACCTGGCTGCACACCCAGGCGGAACGCAAGCTGCGCAGCTGGCTGGGGCTGCTGCTGGTAGCGGAAGCAGAGGGCCTGCAGCCCACGGAAACCGAGGTGACGGCCGCCCTGACCGACTGGAATGAGAAACTGGACGGGGAACGCACCTTCCCGGCCAACGATGCCCGCAAGGTGCGCCAGCGCCTGATGCGTGCAAAGGCGACGGCCTTTGTGCTGGAGCATTCCACCCTGACCCCGCCCCCGGCAGAACCGGTGGTGCAGGAACTGCCTCAGAAATAAGGAAAAAAGCCGTGTTCCCACGCCGACAGATCGGCAGGGAGCACGGCTTTTAAAGGATGGGGGCTAGGTTTGGGCTCAGGCTTCTTTCAGATGCAGCACACCGGCCTGCACCAGACGCTTGCGCAGCAGGGCACCCACAATGCAGGACACCACGATCTTGGCCAGATCCAGCACGATGAAGGGATACACGCACACAGCCAGTGCATAGCCCAGCTCGCACTGCATCTGGAACACGAACCAGGCCGTGCCCAGGACGTAGCAGGCGGCATCGCCCAGCACCAGACCCACGGCGGAGACCACCGGCTGGCCATTGCTTTTTTCAATGAACAGACCGCCGATGAAAGCCAGCAGCAGGTAGCCCACCAGATAGCCGCCGGTGGGGCCTGCCACCTTGGCCAAACCGGCACCGTAGCCGGAAAACACCGGAACGCCGATCAGGCCGATGGCCAGATAGATGACGACACTCAGGGTGCCGAACTTGGGGCCCAGCAGCCAGGCGGTCAGGCAGATGACAAAGTTTGCCAGCGAGATGGGAATGGCTCCGATGGGCACGGTCAGCGGGCCGAGTACGCACAGCACGGCGGCCATCACCGCAGTAACGGCCATCTGGTAAGTGGTGATTTTTTGATTTTTCATAGTAAAATTCCCCTCTGTAAAAATTTGCAAGGCAGTTCTGTGCAAGAGTATAGCCTGTGGACGGACAAATGGTCAACAGAAAAGTTTGTACAGGGTTTACAATTGGCTGCGGAGGGGAGAGAACGGAAGGGAGACTGTATGGGCGGAGGACACGTTTCACGGCCGGATTTCGGCATGGCACAGCCGGACCCGGCACATCCGCTGACCGAATTCTATCTGCTGGTGCAGCAGGCTTTGGACAAGGCGGGCTGCTTTGCGCTGCCTGCCCTGTATGCCCGCCTGCAGGCCCCGGCGCGCCGGATCTACCCGGAAGAAGCGCGGGAGTATCTGCGTCTTGCGCCGCAGGCAGGGGAGGGCTTTGTCCGCCTGCAGGCGGCGGTGCAGATGCAGGTGCTGTACAGCAGCCTGCAGGTAGTGGCCGACGGTGCCCCGGCGGCGCTGCTGCTCACCGAGGAGTGCACCCGCAGCGTGACGGCGCTGCAATTGCTGCCGCCCTTTGTGTGGGAGGATCCGCTGCCGCCGCTGCCGGATGTTCCGGCGGCGCTCACTTTGCAGCTGACCGTGCAGGATGTGGAGGCCATCGACGCTGACCCGGCAGCCCTGGGGCGGCGGCTGGTGGGCAGCCCGGCGGGTAAGTGCTGGTTGACCCACCCCAGGGCCGAGACCTTTCTGGCAGAGCGGGTGGCGCTGCTGCAGCGGGTCTACCGCCGCTGACCGGCCGGAAAAAAGAATGAAGCAGCGAGGGAACTGCCGCAGACGCGGCGGCTCCCTCTTTTGTTTTGCAGGGGTTCATGGTATACTAAAACCGATACGCCGCTGCGGCGGGGTGAAAAAAGTTTTGTTGCACGTTTGTGAATGATACGCAATAATCGGGACTGCTCAACCGTTTCTTGAGTGAAATGTCCCCGTGGAAAGTATTTCCACTGTGCCCGTTGAGGGCGTCAAAGGAGAGTTTGAACAATGGGACAGCTGACCAAAAACGAAGTGTTCGCGCTGGCGGTGCAGCGATACAGCGACGCCGTTTACCGCGCGGCCGTGCACAATTGCCGATGCACAGCCGATGCCGAGGATGTGGTGCAGGATGTATTTGAAAAGCTCCTGCATTACGAGGGCTGCTTTGAGAGTGAGGAGCATCTCAAGGCGTGGCTGCTGCGGGTGGCCATCAACCGCTGCCGGGACCTGACCCGTGCGGCGCACCAGAAGGATACCGAACTGGACGAGAACCTGCCCGCACCGGAACAGATGGAGGACGGCAGTGTGCTGGATGCAGTGAAGGCCCTGCCGGAGAATTACCGCAACGCCATTTACTTACACTATTATGAAGGGTACACCACGGCAGAGATCGGCCGGATGCTGAAGGTGCCCACCAACACGGTGTTGAGCTGGCTGCGGCGGGCGAGGGCACAGTTACAGACGATGCTGAAGGAGGAGATCGAAGATGAGGTGGTATGAGTACAAGATGGAGGCGGATGACCTCCACGCCCCGGAACATCTGAAGGCAAAGCTGCTGGCCATGGCCGACACCCTGCCCGAAGAGGAAAAGAACCGCCCGATGATGCCGGCGCAGGCAGACAACACGGCTGTCGTGCGCCCGCAGGAACCGCCCAAAAAGGCAAAGCTCATCCATTTCCCTGCAAAGCCGGTGGGCGCGCTGGCCGCCTGTCTGGCCGTGTGCGTGGTGGGCTACAACGTGCTGGGCACCGGAATGCTGGACATCGGTGCAAAGAGCAGCAACATGGCTCTGTATTCGGCCAATAGTTCCGCAGCTTCCACCGCAGGTGGCTTTACCGCCCAGCAGGCCATGCTGGACGCCCCGGAAGCGGCTACCTACAGTCTGGACGCCGGTGCGACGGACCGCATGAATGTGGGTACAGATGTCCTTTCGGAGAACGACGCTGCTGCCGCCGAGGACCGGCAGGCCAGCACCAACCCCAAGATTATCTACACCGCCAACCTGACCCTGGAAAGCAAGGACTACGACACGGCCCGCGCGGCACTGGATGCTGCCCTGAATGACGCAGACGGGTATCTGGAATCCAGCAGTGAATATTCAGACGTCGGGTCCAGCCGCAGCGTGAACCTGACCTTCCGTGTGCCGGAAGAAAATTACCAGAGCTTTCTGGATGCTGTGGCGCAGGCGGGCAATGTGACCTACAAGAGCCAGCAGGCCGACGATGTGACCACCCAGTACATGGACGTGGAAACGCGGCTGGCCAATCTGGAAGCCCAGCGCACCCGTCTGCAGGAGCTGCAGGCCCAGGCCGACAATCTGTCCGACCTGCTGCAGATCGAGACCAGCCTGACCGACGTGCAGTCCCAGATCGAGAGCTGGCAGAGCCAGCTGGACTGGTACAGCAATCAGGTGCAGCAGTGCACCGTGTACGTCAACCTGAGCGAGGTGCAGAACTACACCCCCACCGATGAGAGCTTCCTGGGCAGCGTCGGTGCAGCCTTTGCACAGGGCTGGTCCAATTTTGTAAACGGCCTGCAGCAGCTGGCCGTCTGGCTGGCCGGTGCCTGGCCGGTGGTGCTGGTGGTCGCGGCCGCCGCCGCAGGCTTTGCCGTCTGGCGCAAAAAGCGGAAAAAGTAAGGGCGGCAAGCCCCTCCTGCACAAAATTCAAAATTTTTGGAAAAAGGGGTTGACATTGTTCCCGCCCTGTGGTATTATACTTGAGCAGTCAGCGAACAGCTGATAAGCGAAAAGTAAATATCGCGGGGTGGAGCAGTCTGGTAGCTCGTCGGGCTCATAACCCGAAGGTCGTTGGTTCAAATCCGGCCCCCGCAACCACCAAGCGTTCTGAGGTTTCTCAGAACGCTTTTTTGTTGTGTTTTAAGGCAAAAGGATCCCCCGGTCCACGCTGCAGGCGGACCGGGGGATCCTTTTGCCTTATACTTATAAATGTTCTGCCAGTTCAAACATGGCGCGCACGCTGGCGCGGCTGCGCTCCCGGCGGGAGATGAGCAGGAAGCTGAAGCTCCACTGCGGGCCGTCGATGGGCACGCTGCACAGGTCCGGGCGCAGGTATTTGGGCGCGGAAGAGGGCAGCAGCCCGATGCCCACCCCGGCGCTGGCCAGCAGGAACAGCTCCTCCAGCGTCCGGGTGTGAAGGACCGGGTTTCCTTTCAGACCCAGCTGATTGTAGTACTGGCGCAGCAGCTCCTCGGTGTTGCCCTGGGGGTCCTCTTGAGTCAGGATCAGCGTTTCGCCCTGCAGCTGTTTCGGCGCGATCTTTTCCGCTCCGGCAAGGGGGTGGCCGGTCGGCAGCAGCCAGGTGGCGTGCACCTGCTGCAGGATGATGCTGTCCAGCCCCTCCAGATCGGGCAGGTCAAAATCCATGGCGACCAGCAGGTCGATCTTCCGGTCCACCAGCTGGCTGACCAGCTGCTGCCGGGAGCCGGCCACGGTGGAAAGCTGCACTTCCGGGTGCAGGTTGTGGTACTGACGGAGCAATTGGGAGATGGCGTGCTGCTCCAGGATGGTGGGGATGCCCAGGGTCAGGTGGGTCTGCTGCTCCTGGGCGATGGTCTGGGTCCGGGTCACGACCTCTTCCAGCCGGGCCGTGAGCTCGTTGACCTGCTGGTAAAAATACTCCCCGGCCAGCGTCAGCTTGACATGGGCTGTGTCGCGCTCCAGCAGGGTGACGTGCAGTTCCTCTTCCAGGGCGCTGATCTGGCGGCTGATGGCTGTCTGGGACACAAAGCAGGCCCGCGCCGCCTTGGTAAAGCTGCCGGAGCAGGCTACCCGCTGAAAGTACATGATCTGCTGCAATGTCATACGCTTTTTCTCCTGCCTGCATCAAAAATTGTGGAACCTTGCCAAGAGTATAACAAATTTCTTGTGCAAACTCAACCACCTTATGCGTCTAAGTTATAAGCGGGCAAATTATTGGTGTTTCAAATCTTTGCCGAAACCTGTTAAACTTGTAACAAGAGCGCCGGGCCTACACAAGACCGGTGCAAAAGAAGAAAAGAGGTAACCAAATGAAGAGCAAGATCTCTCGCCGCAGCTTCCTGCGCAACATTGCTGCCGCTGGCAGCGGTGCCGCTGCGCTGGGTCTGCTGGCAGGCTGCAGCTCCAGCAGCACCGCCGCATCCTCCGGCAGCACCGCAGCCGCCGAGGACAAGTACACCCCGGGCACCTATTCTGCCTCCAAGACCATCTCCTACTCCGAGATCGGTGTCTCCATGACCTTTGATGCCAACAGCATCACCGCCTGCGAGATCACTTCCTCCGGTGAGCAGGACCTGCTGACCGACGACAAAAAGACTGCCATGGCCAAGGCCATCGTGGAGGGCCAGAGCGCCGATGTGGACGCTGTGACCAGCTGCACGCTGGTGGCCTCCGTGGGCGCCATCCAGGAGTGCGTAGCCGACTGTATCGCACAGGCTACCGGCACTGAGGTGGAAAAGCCTGAGACGACCGAAGTGACCGGCCGTGTGCCCGGCTACTGCGGCCCCGGCGACTGGCTGGGTGAGGCTCCGGCTGACCCCGACAAGTACGAGGATGCAGGCACCTATGATGTGGTCATCGTGGGCGGCGGCCATGCCGGCGTCGGCGCAGCCTTTGGTGCTGTGGATGAGGGCGCTACTGTGGCGGTCATTGAAAAGCAGCCCTGGGGCAACTTCGTGGACCTGGACGGCACCGGCTCCAACATGAGCGGCTGGTACGGCGAGGACATCGGCCACGTCAACTCCAAGCTGCTGATTGAGCGCGGCTATGGCCCCTATGACACCGGTGCCATCACCTCCGAGTTCTGCAAGCGTGCCGCAGGCCGTGTGAACCCCGAGATCATCAAGAACTTCGTGCAGTATTCCGGCCAGATGTTCGACCGCTACGAGGAGATCTACGACTCCTATGAGGAAGAGCGCAAGGCCAACGACAGCGACGTGTATCTGGCCGATACTGCTGTCATCGTGCCCAAGGCTACCGGCGACGGCAAGACCGGCGACCAGTGGGTGGACGGCGAGCCCGCAGGCGGTGCCGGTCACTACGACATGAGCGATATGTTCCAGTACCCGCTGTGCAACACCCAGGCAGCTTACGGCCAGCACAAGGCCAGCTACCCCATCAGCTGCGGCGGCTACCTGACCTGGCCCTGCAACGCCCAGTTCTACGGCTATCAGGGCAACAACATCGAGTACATCCACAAGTACATCGTCAAGTATGTGCAGGAGACCCCCAACTGTGCCTGGGACTTTGAGCGCGAGGGCATCAAGCTCATCCAGGACGACAGCGGCAAGGTCACCGGCGTGTACGCCAAGGGCGCAGACGACACCTACTACCGCTACAACTGCAACAAGGGCGTCATCCTGTGCGCAGGCGACTTCATCGGCAACCCCGAGATGTGCTGGGCGCTGCTGAACGAGGGCATGGAGTGGGCTGAGCGCAGCGGCGCGACCGCTGACAGCTGGGCCTCTGCAGGCACCCGCAACGGCCAGGGCCACAAGATGGCCTGCTGGGCAGGCGGCATGATCGAGCCCACCCCCCGTGGCTGGATGGCCATCGGCGGCGGCGCTTCCGGCCCCTGGGGCACCGCTCCCATGCTGATGCTGAACAGCCGCGGCAAGCGCTTCATGAACGAGGGTGCCATTGCGCAGATCCAGGCCACCTGCCTGCGTCAGCCCGCCGGTCTGGCCTGCTACGTCACCGACGCCAACTGGGCCAAGACCCTGAAGGCTGCTCCGCTGGACCACGGCGCACCCAACTTTGGCATGCAGGACTACTGGGATAAGATCGAGCAGGACATGAACAACACCGTGTCCGGTCAGGCCAACACCATCACCATTGCAAACCTGGCCGAGCGCACCCAGATGGCCGGTACCATCTACCGTGCCGACACCCTGGAGGAGCTGGCAGATCTGCTGGGCTACAAGGGCGCTGCCAAGCAGAACTTCCTGGACAGCATCGCACACTACAACGAGCTGTGCTATGCAGGCGTGGACAGCGACTACGGCAAGGATGCACCGTACATGGTGCCCATCGACACCGCTCCGTTCTTCGGCGGCACCAGCTCCACCGGCCACTCTTCCAACCCGATGATGGTCACCATGAGCGGTGTCATCACCGACGAGACCCAGAACGTCCTGAACAAGGACTGGGAGCCCATCGAGGGCCTGTATGTGGCTGGCAACTGCCTGGGCGGCCGTTACGGCTTCGGCTACAGCACTCCGTTCGCCGGCAACTCGGTCGGTATGGCCATGACCCACGGCTGGACCGCAGGCCATCAGGTGGCTTCCGACAAGAAGTTCCTGGGTGAGCCCGTGGAGGCCATGGAGGCACCCGCAGGCGGCCCCGGCGGCCCCGGCGGTCCCGGCGGTCACCACTGATCTCTTCTGACGCGTTTCTTTTTCTTCTTCTCTGGGGAAGCCCCGTTACAGGGCTTCCCCTTTTGCATGAATGCGTGTATACTTTATAAAAAACGACAAGGAGCATCACCATGGCAAAACCGCTCGTGCTTGACCTGCACATCCCTTACTGCATCCGCCCGGAAAACTACCTCGCGCACTTCAACGCGGTGGGCTCCAATGCGGAAAAAAACGCCTATATGGACGCCCTCAAGCGGGAGGTGCTCTCCTATGAGGGAGAACTGGACGGTTACGAGATCCGGGCCGTGCACCTCAGCGGCGGCAGCGCCAGCGTGATGGCCCCGGACCTGCTGGGCGATGTGCTGCGCACGGTGCGCACCCATCTGCCGGTGGCGCAGGGGGCAGAGGTCAGCTACGACTCGCTGCCCGTCACCATCGGCACGCCGTCCCTCACGGGCATCGCGTCCGGCCACCCCAACCGCACCGAACTGATGATGCGCTCGGACAACGACGCCGAGCTGAAGACGCTGGGCTGCACCCACAACGCGCAGCATATCCGCAATGCCATGCTGTTTCTGGCAAAGTTCCACCTGAACAATGTGGGCCTGACCCTGAACTACGGCATCCCGGGGCAGACGATGCAGAGCTGGCACAACAGCCTGCACGCGGCGGTCATCATGCAGGCCGGGCACATCACGGCAGAGCCGCTGGCCGTGACCGACGCCGAGGGCATGCCCAACGCGGCGGAGCGGTTCGAGATGTTCCGCTATGCCTGCGAGTACCTGCCGGAGAACAGCTACAAGATGTATGCTGCCGGGTGCTTTGCCCGCCCCGGCTACGAGTACCGCGCCCGTGCCATGGAGTGGAACGGGGATGACGTCATCGGCATGGGCGTCAACGGCGGTTCGGTGTACGACGGCTATGCCGTGCGCAACACCAACAATCTCAAGCTCTATATCAAGAATGCCGGTGACTTTGAAAAGCTCACGGCGCAGGCCGCGCAGCTGGACGAGAACGCGCTGATGCTGCGCTACCTGCGGGGCCGCATGAAGCTGAACGACGGCGTGGTGGAGCCGCTGTTCCGGGAGCGGTTCGGGCAGGAACTGCCGCAGGAATTTTCCACCCTGCTGGATAAGGCGGTGGAAAACGGCCTGGCCCAGCGCACGGCCGACGGCTGGATGCCTACCCTGGAAGGACTGTTTCGGGGCGAGGTACTGTAACACAAAAAGCGGGAGCTGTCTCATGGGAGAGATGGCTCCCGTTTTTTGTATGCCAAAAGTCCCCACGGCGGGCCGATTTGTGGTATACTGGTAGAAAACACGGACCCGTGAAGGAGAAAAGCATGCAATACAAACTTCTGGTAAGCGATTTTGACAATACACTGGTGCCCTTTGGGGAGCCGAAGCCCCGCCCGGCGGTGGTAAAGGCCGTGAAAAAGCTGCAGGCCGCCGGGGTGAAATTTGCGCTGAGCACCGGCCGCGCCTATCCTTGCGTGCACAGGGAGCAGCTGGGCGGCATCCGGCCAGATTACATCGTTACCTGCAACGGTGCCTGTGTGACCGATGCCAAGGGCACCGTGGTGGCGGAACACCCCCTCACCAACGAGGAAATGTACGCGTTGGTGGATTTCTGCGAGGATTACAACTACCCACTGCAGTTCAATTTCCGGGATGGCTGCTATGTGTACTGCGAGTACGAGGCCTTGCGCAACAATTACGCAAAGATGGGAAGCAGCGGCCTGACCTGCGTGGACGGTGAGGACCAGGACCGGCACCTCATCGACATGCCGCATTCGGCGTTTGCTGCTGTGCCGCCGGAACATGTGGCGGACTTCATGGCAAAATACGGCCATCTGAACCTGAACTGGATGCAGGTGGGCGCAAAAAACGCCGACGGCTACTGCTTTTACGACATCGTGCGCGGCGGCATGGACAAGGGCGTGGGCCTGACCGACCTGTGTGCCCGGCTGGGTCTGTCGCCGGAAGAGGCGGTGGCGGCGGGAGACTCGGCCAACGACCTGAGCATGCTGCGCACGGCCGGCTTGGGCGTGTGCATGGACAATGGAACCGAGGATGCAAAGGCCGCTGCTGACCGGGTCATCGGTGATGTGCGGGAGGACGGCCTGGCGGCGCTGATCGAGGAACTCTGGTTTGATGGCCCGAAAGCGGAGCCCTCCGGCCAGGACCTGGGCTCGGCCTGGGCACAGATCGAAAGCGCAGGCGGCCAATGAGCTTTGCGCCGGTGTACAATGAGCATAGCCGGGCGCTGATCCTGGGCACCTGGCCCAGCCCCAAAAGCCGGGAGATGGCCTTTTATTACGGCCACCCGCAGAACCGCTTCTGGCCGATGATGGCCGCCCTGACCGGGGAGCCGGTGCCGAAGCGGGAGGACATCGAAGCAAAAAAGCAGATCATCCTGCGCCATGGGTTGGCCCTGTGGGACACGCTGGAAAGCTGCACCATCACCGGGGCGTCGGATGCATCCATCCGGGACGTGGTGCCCAACGACATCGCCGCTCTGCTGCAGAAGGTGCCCATTGAGGCGGTGTTCTGCAACGGGGCCACGGCCTATCGCATTTATACAAAGTATCTGCAGCCGGTCACCGGCCTTGCGGCGGTCAAACTGCCCAGCACCAGCCCGGCCAATGCGGCCTGCCGCCCGGAGATGCTGCGGCAGGTGTGGGGCACGGCGCTGGCAGACTGGATCGCCAAATAATTGCCAAGCTGTAAATTCTTCATGAATCCGCTTGCGTTTTTCGCAAAGGGTTGTATTATGGGTACTATAAGGGGCACCTGCCCCGGAAAAGGAGAACGACCATGAGCAAGATCATCCGCACCCGGAAGCCCAGTGTCCTGCCGTACTACGCGGCGGCGCTGGTGTTCGTGGTGCTGTGCGCGGTGCTGCCGGTGTACCGGCTGTGGGCCCTTGCGGCGGCGCTGGCAGCCGCTGCGGCGGCATTCCTGGCGGCCAAAAAGGTCTGCCCGCCCCGTGTGGTGGAAACCGAGGTGCCCTTCCACACGGGTGTGGAGGACGTGGACGCCATGCTGGCAGACATCCAGCAGAAGCTGGACACTCTGCACAGCCTGAACGAATCCCTGCCCGACCCGCAGCTGTCCGCCGCCATGACCCGCATGGAAAAGGCCGGACGCTCCATTGTGGAAGTGGTGGAGGCCAACCCTGCCAAGGCAAAGCAGGTGCGCCGCTTTGCCAACTACTATCTGCCGGACGCCGTGAATGTGCTGCAGCAGTATGCGCAGCTGGCCCGGCAGGGGGTGCGCGGCGAGAACGCCGCCGCCATCCGTGCCGAGGTGGAGCACAATGCGTCCTCCATTGCCACGGCCTTTGAAAACCAGCTGGATGCACTGTACGCCGCAGAAAGCATGGACCTGTCGGCAGACCTGACCGTGCTGCAGAACATGCTCAAAGGGCAGGGACTGAGTAAATAAACGGATATACTGGAAAGGAAGGAATCTCCTATGGCAGACAACACGTTCAACTTTGACCTCGACGCACCCGCTGTGCCTACCCTGACGCTGGACCCGGCTCCGGCACAGGAGCAGGCCCAGCCCAAACAGCCGGAACCCGCCGCTGCCCCCGAGGCACAGGTCAAGCTCAGCCCGGAAGAGCAGGCCATGGTGGATCAGTTCGCGGAGAAGATCGACATCACCAACAGCCAGCAGGTGCTGCAGTACGGCTCCGCCTGCCAGAAGAAGATCGGTGACTTCTCCGAAGCAGCTCTTTCCAAGGTGTCCACCAAGGATCTGGGCGAAGTGGGCAATATGATCACCGACCTGATCGGCGAGCTGAAGAGCTTTGACGCAGGCGAAGAGCAGCAGAAGGGCATTCTGGGCTTCTTCAAGAAAAAGGGCGACCAGCTCGACGCCCTCAAGACCAAGTACAACAAGGCCGAGACCAACGTGGAGAATATCCAGGGCATGCTGGAGGCCCATCAGGTGCAGCTGCTCAAGGACATCGCCATGCTGGACAAGATGTATGACCTGAACATGGCCTACTTCAAGGAGCTCAGCATGTACATTCTGGCCGGGAAAAAGAAGCTGGCCGAGGTGCGTGCAGGGGAGCTGCAGCAGGCCATGGACAAGGCCAAGGCCTCCGGCCTGCCGGAGGACGCCCAGGCGGCCCGCGACCTGGCCGACCAGTGCGAGCGCTTTGAAAAGAAGCTGTACGATCTGGAGCTTACCCGCAACATCAGCCTGCAGATGGGCCCCCAGATCCGCCTGCTGCAGAACAACAACACCATGATGGCCGAGAAGATCCAGTCCACCATCGTGAACACCATCCCCCTGTGGAAGAACCAGATGGTGCTGGCCCTGGGCCTGGCCCACAGCCAGCAGGCCATGCAGGCCGAGCGTGCCGTCACCGACATGACCAACGACCTGCTCAAGAAGAACGCCGAGGCGCTCAAGCTGGGCACCATCGAGACGGCCAAGGAGTCCCAGCGCGGCGTGGTGGACATCGAGACCCTGCAGCAGACCAACAAGAGCCTGATCGAGACGCTGGACGAGCTGAACAAGATCCAGACCGAGGGCCGCGCAAAGCGCGCTGCCGCCGAGCAGGAACTGACCCGTATCGAGGACGAACTGAAATCCAAAATGATGGAGATCCGGAGCTGAAATGGCAAACGCAGATTTTAACCCCAAGCAGACCGGCACCCCCGGCGGCTTTGACGCGGGCAGCTACCGCGAAAAGGCCAGCCCGGAGCAGGCCGTGCAGCTGACCCCGCTGCAGCAGAAGCTGGCCGGGCTGGAAGCAAAACTGCCCACCGCCCTCACCCGGCAGGCCGTGGCCCTGGCGTTGAGCATCGTGGTGATGCTGGCGGCCTTTGCAGGCTTTGGCAGTGCCAAGGTGCGCAGCAAATACAACACGGCCCGGCAGTGGTTCACGGTGGGCGTGTCTGCCGACAACGGCTACAACCTCAGCGAGGAACTGACCGCCCGGGCCAATACGGCGGCAAACGTCATCACCACCGCTGGCAATACGCTGGGGGCCGACAATGCGGAAGTACAGACCGCGCAGGCGGCGCTGGATGACTTTTCGGCCTGTCTGGACGCCGTGCAGTCTGGTGGAAAGAGTCAGGCGTTGACCTCCCTGAGCTACTACAACGGCAGTTCCATGCACGCGCTGTATCAGGCCAACGAGACGCTGGGCAAGGCCATCGACCAGCTCTATGCCAAATTGCAGGAGCAGGCCGCCGACCCCATGAAGATGGGCGCTGTGCAGGGCCAGTATGGCCAGTTCAACAGCGCAGGCACCATCATCGGCACATTGAAATACAACGAAGCAGTCTACAACTATCGGAACGAAGTCGGCGGGTTCCCGGCCAATGTGCTGGGCGGCCTTGCCGGCGTGAAGGAGGTTGAACCCTTCGCATGAAAAACATTGTGAGAAAACTCAGCGCACTGCTGCTGGTGTTCGTGGTCAGCATGGCGGCCCTGTGCCCGGCCTTTGCGGCCTCGGCCAGCCTGCCCTCGCTGCCCAGCGGCCAGTGTGTGGTGGACGATGCCAATGTCCTGAGCAGCAGCACCGTGCAGACCATCACCGACCTGAACGCCCAGCTGGAAAGCAGCTGCAGCGGGGCGCAGATCGGCGTGCTGACGGTGGATTACACCGGCAACTGCACCACAGAGGAATATGCCCTGCAGGCGGCCAATGCCTGGGGCATTGGTTCTTCTACCGGCAATAATGGTGTGCTGATCCTGTTGGTCATGGAGACCCAGCAGTACGCCGACGGCGATTACTACATTGCCACAGGTGACGGTTTCCGCAACACCACGCTGGAAAGTCAGGCCAGTGCCCTTGCCCAGACCATGGAGGACGACTTCGTCCGGCAGGACTATGACGACGCCGTGACCACCTGCGCCCGGAACGTGGCCCAGACCATCGCGGACATCTACGGTGTGAGCCTTTCGGGCGGGAACACGAACAACGGTTCCTACGACGAGCCTGCTTATGATGACAACAGCAGCAGCGGCGGTTTTGGCGACATTCTGCTGGGCTTTGTCACCATCCTGTTCACGATCATCCTGCTGCTCATCATCGTGTCGGTGATCGTGTACACCTTCTCCGGTCCGCTGAGCGGCCTGTTCTGGTGCTTTGGCGGCCCCTGGCACAGAGGACCCCGTCCGCCGCGCGGACGCCGCAACCCGCCCCCGCCCCCGCCGGGCGGCCCCTATGGCGGCTTTGGCGGTCCCGGCCCTGGCGGTTCTGGCGGACGCGGCCCGCGGAACTCTCCGCCGCCGCGCCGTACCCCGCCCCGCAGCACTCCGCCCCGCAGCGGCGGCTTCGGTGGTGGCTCCTTCGGCGGCGGCAGCTTCGGTGGCGGCTCCTTCGGGGGCATGGGCGGCGGCAGCTTCCATGGCGGCGGCGGCGGACGCGGCCGTTGATGCCAACAACATAACCGCATAAAAAACAAGGCAGAGAACTGCTGTGGACGAAACGTCTGCGGCAGTTCTCTTTTTATGTGCTTCTATCGTGAACGGAATTCATTTGACAAAACAATTTTGGTAACATATACTGGATGACATCACGGAAACGAAAAAGGGAAGGAATCGTCATGTTGACTCTGGATAAAATCTACCACGCCGCCTTTGTGCTCAAGGACGTTGCCCGCAAGACCGACCTCATCGAGGCCCCCAAGCTGTCCAAGGACTGCCAGCTCTACCTGAAAACCGAGAACCTGCAGGCCACCGGCAGCTTCAAGGTGCGCGGTGCTTACTATAAGATCAGCCAGCTTTCGCCCGAAGAAAGCGCCAAGGGCGTCATTGCCTGCTCGGCGGGCAACCATGCGCAGGGTGTGGCGCTGGCCGCCACTCGCCGTGGCATCAAGAGCATCGTTTGCATGCCGGACGGTGCCCCCATCATGAAGGTGGAAAATACCAAGAACCTGGGCGCAGAGGTCTGCCTGGTGCCCGGCACCTACGATGACGCCCACGACAAGGCCGTGGAGCTGCAGGAAGAGACCGGCATGACCTTTATCCACCCCTATGATGACGAGCAGGTCATTGCAGGCCAGGGCACCATCGGCCTGGAGATTTTGGATCAGCTGCCGGATCTGGATGCGGTCATCGTGCCGGTGGGCGGCGGCGGCCTGATCTCCGGCGTGGCCTTTGCCATCAAGAGCCTGCGCCCGGAGGTGAAGGTGTACGGCGTACAGGCCGAGGGCGCCCCCAGTATGTACCGCAGCCTGCACGAGCACAAGTATCAGACCCTGAAGGCTGCCTCTACCTTTGCCGATGGCATTCAGGTCAAGACCCCCGGCGAGCTGACCTACCAGCTCTGCGAGCAGTATGTGGACGACGTCGTGACGGTGAGCGAGGACGAGACCGCCGCCGCCATCCTCTCCCTGATGGAGAACCAGAAGCTGGTGGCCGAGGGTGCCGGTGCGGTGCCAGTGGCGGCGGCCCTGTTCCACAAGCTGCCCATTGAGGGCAAGAAGGTGGTGTGTGTCATTTCCGGCGGCAACATCGACGTGAACATCCTCAGTCGCGTGATCACCCGCGGCCTGGTCATGAGCGGCCGTAAGGCCAACCTGACCATTGCTCTGGAGGACAAGCCCGGCCAGCTCCAGCGTGTGGCCGAGATCGTCTCCCGCTGCGGCAGCAACGTGGTGTCGGTGCTGCACGACGGTTCCGACCCCAACATGCCCATTTCCAGCTGCTTCCTCAAGTTGACGCTGGAGACCCGCGACGCAGCCCAGATCGAACAGATCCGTGCTGAACTGACCAAAGAGGGCTTCCAGCTCGTGAGTGAGCGCGTGTGATCCGATAAAAAATGGCCTGCGTGAAAACGCGGGCCATTTTTTCATGGGAAGTTTGAACGGTTACAGCTCGATTTCCCCGGTAAACTGAAACCATCCATCGGCATAGTCCATAATAAAGTCTGCTGCGTATTTGTTCAGAATGAGTTTGATGTTGGAGAGACCAAAACCGTGGAGAGCGGGATTGGATTTTGTCGTTCGGATGTTCCCGTCATGGATCTTTACCGGAGCGGATGTGTTCCGGACGGAAAAAAAGAAGCTCTGTCTCAGTACGGCGGAAACATGAATCGTCTTTTCGCTCTCGAGTTTTTCACAGGCTTCCGTTGCATTGTCCAGCAGATTGGCAAAGAGCACGACCATATCCGATACATCCAATGGCAATGCGGAAAGATCGTTTACCTCAAAGTCGATGCTAATCCCTTTTTTGATTGCTTCGGTCGCTTTGGTATTGAAGAGCGCGTCGAGGATCGCGTGGTGCGAGTTGACCAGGAACAGCCGGTCGGTCTGCATAGTGGTTACGGAACGCAAATACTGTTCGGCAGCTTTGTATTCCTGATTCAGCAAAAGGCTTTGGACCGTGTTGAGGTGTGCTCTGAAATCGTGGACCTTGTGACGCTGTTCTGCATAAAGTCTGCTCGCCGCTTCCATATTTTTGGCCTGCAGTTGAATCTGCTGCCCCAGTGCCAAAAGATTTTCCTTGGTTTCGATGGCTCGTTCCATCCGATCCAAGAGGTACAGGAGAGCAGCATTCGCCGCAAGGATCAAGCCACATGTAAAGGCAATTACACCTTCGCCTACCGGTTTCCCTGTTGTGATATACAGCAAGATCCCCAGCATGAAAAAGGATGTGCATGGGAACAAAAAGTAAAACCCCAATTGCGATTCATTCAGTCGGTTCCGCGCTCCCGGAAATGCTTTTTGCTTCATGATCTTTCGGAACAGATATGCCAGAAACAATTCTGTGGAATAGTTGATGATCCCGTAGACGATCATGAGCGGAAAACTCGACCGGAACGATTCACCGTCCATCCCGCAGATAAATGCCCACAGCATACCCAGCCCAAAAGACAGGGAATAAGTGATAAGATACTCTACACCGACAAGAAGCAAAAGCAGTTTACTGGAAATTTTGGTGTACAACACCCGTGCACTGAACGTGTAGGATAAAAGGATCATCCCGATTTTTATGGCCTGATTGCGTTGAAAGAAGATCAGCGGAACCTTCAGGATCCAGAAGTTCAGCGCAACGAAGCAGCCGACGCCGATGGTGAATTTCCGGTCACTCCAGCGTCGTTCAGCAAATACGTCCAAAAAGAGAATCAGCGAAAGGGAATCGACCACGGTATAAAGAAAACTCAAGAAATCGCCCATCGGTTTTTCCCCCGCCACAGCAGATAGTGCTGCTTCAGTTCCTTATGGTTCTTAGCACTTGAAGGCAAAACGATCCCGCCGGTCAGGCTCACCTTTTCGTATTGCAGCTGCACGATGTACTCCATGTTTACCAAAAATGAGCGTTGAACGCGCAGGAAACCGAGGTCCTCCAACTTTTTTGACAGATCCGACAGATTACTGTAGAAATGATACTCCATTCGCTCGTCATGGATCAGGTGCACGATGATGACCCGCAGATTGGCCTCCAGATAGAGGATGTGACTTACGGGAATGTCGATTGGTTCGGAATGGACCGAAATGGTGAGGATCCTCTTTCGTTGAACGACTTCTTTGCTTGCGGCTTCAAAATAAGGGATCAGCTTTTCGGTCATATCACGTTTCAAAAGATACCGGAATGCCTGTACCTCAAACCCTTCTGGAGCGTATTGGATAAAGTTTGTGAGAAAAACGATCACGATTCCGGGGTTTTCCCTGCGAAGAGTCCGTGCAAGATCAATGCCGCTGGAATCGCCCATGTCGATGTCCAGGAATGCAAGATCATAGGAAGAAAGGTCTTTGATCGCGTCAGGATCGCTGAAAGGATAAAAGTGCGCAGAGATGCCGCTTTTTTCGCAATGGTCTCGGAGCAATGCAGAAACCTGCTCCACGACAGCGGGCTCATCATCACAAATCAGTAAATTCAATCGGCAGCCTCCTCTAAGGTCGAACGGACCAGTTTTGTTACTCATAATAACGCAGTGCTCTCTTCAAGTCAATGCAATTTCAGCAGAGGGCTGCTGATAATAGGGCTGCGCTGAACTTGCAGTCTGTGGCGTGAAAACTGCAATTGCCGGTTTCATGACAAGAAAACCCGTGTTCATTCCCGGAATGTGGACAATCCAATCCCCATGCGTAAAAATAATGACACGACGTTTTGTGGATTCTCTTTTTACGGGAGGGGTTATTTTGCGCAGGAAATTTCTCACTTTTGCATTGTCGCTCGTCATCCTTTGTGCCCTTGTCTTTGAATTTTATCCGAGAAGCTCTCAGGAAATCGACCTCTCCACCGGTGCGGGCATTTCTAAAATGCTCCGCTATGAGAATGCTCAGGTCTATATGCTTGGCGAGGTCCATCGCAAGGTGGAATATCAGCAATTCCGCAATGCACTGTTCAAGTACCTTGTAGAGAAAAAGGGCGTGCGTGTTCTTTTGATGGAGCACGGCTATGCAAGCGGCTTTCTCGAAAATGAAACGGTACAGAACCGGTTGTCCTTTGCCGACGAATACGGATACGATCAGTTTGTCGTATCCAAAGAGGACTATGAGTTGTTCCGGTGGATGTCAGAATTCAATCGGAACAGACCGGATGAAGACAAAATCTCCATTGTCGGTATCGATATCACCGATTCGATCGGGATGGTCTATGCCTTCTGCCGGTATTTGCTGAGAGACTGTGATTTTTCTGCGGCAGATACAAAGACGCAGATGCTTTTGATCAGCACCCAGAAATGCCAGTTTCAGCAGCGCTTTGAGAACAGTTTGTTGCCGCAGCTGATCGAACTGTACCAGACAAACCCGGAACAGCTTGAACTGGCGCTGGGAGATCAGGCAATCCATCTGGAACGTGTGCTTCAGGGTTGGCAGCAGGGACAGGAGTGCTACAAGCTGAACGACTATCAGCCGGATCTCCAGCTGGATGGCCCCGCTGTGGCGTATCGGGAGGATGCCCTGTATGCGAACCTCCGGAGGGTCTATGAGGAAAACCCGACCGCAAAGTATTTTGGTTCGTTCGGCGCAGCACACGTTCAGATGGAAAACTATGTGCAAAAAGAAGGATCGTCCCGAATCAACAATAGCTTTGTGTCCCGGATGGCTGGGAAAAACAGCTTTCTTGATGGCAAGCTGACCGTGATCGACGGTGCAATCACCCATGAGATCGGGGAGTTGGGGGAGGCTGATACCAATCACCTTACCTTATACAATACCGCCCTTGCAAAGAACCCTGGTTCCGAAAGCGGAAAGTTCTATGCCGAAGCTCCCGACACCCCGGATGAAAAAATCGCACAGTATGCGTTGCTGTTCGAGCATCCGTCTCAGGTCACGGCCAGTGAGGAGCAGCCAGGCCGGTATTGGAAAAACTATAAAGAAAAATAAAACGTATTGGCAGAGTTTGAACGATGTTTTTTTCACGGGGAGGATGCAGCATGCAAAAACGGGTTCTCGCCGGTGTGGTTTTGCTGGCTGTTCTTTTGGCACTTATTTTTGCGTTTTATCCGGGAAACTCTCAGGAGATCGACCTCTCCACCGGTGCGGGCATTTCTAAAATGCTCCGCTATGAGAATGCGCAGGTCTATCTCTTTGGAGAAACCCATCGCTGCACAGAATATCAGCAATTCCGCAATGCTCTGTTCCAATACCTTGTAAAAGAAAAGGGGGTTCGTGTTCTTGTAGAGGAAAGTGGATATGCCACGGCATTTCTTGAAAATGAAACCGTGCAGGGGAGACTTTCCTTTTCGGATTGGCTTGATCGGTGCACGCTCTCCAAAGAGGACTATGAGTTGTATTCATGGATTGCCGACTGGAACAGCGGCAGGGATGCTGCAGAAAAAATTTCAATCATCGGGATCGACATTACAGATGATGTCGGTAACATACAGACGCTTTGTCAGTATTTGCTGAAAAACCATGACTTTAGCAGTGCAGATACTCAAACGCAGTGGCTTCTAACTGCGATTCGGGAACAGAACCCGTTCAGTTCTTTGCAACTCCAGACCTTTCAGGAGAAGTTTCTGCCACAGCTGGCTGAACTGTATCAGACAAAACCGAAACAGCTTGAAACTGTGCTGGGGACACAGACGGTTTATCTGGAACGTGCTCTTCTGGGCTGGGAAGAAGCACAGGAACAACAGCGCCTCAAAGGGGAAACGGAGCAACTGGGTGGCCCCGATGGTTCGTACCGGGAAAATTGCCTGTATGAGCATTTCATGTGGGAATATCAGCAGAGACCGGACGCAAAATATTATGGGCAGTTTGGCGGGGCGCACGTTTTGATGTCCGACTATTCCGGAAAGCTGTACCGTGTGCAGAACTCTTTCGTGAGCCGCCTTGCGGAGATCGGCTCGCCGTTGAATGGAAAACTGACCGTCATAGATGGCTGCCTGACGTTTGAGATCGGTGATCTGGGTGGCACGGGCACGAACAGAGCAACGCTTTACGATACTACCCGTGCCGGACCTCCGATTCATAAGATGAACAAATTTTATATGAATAGTTCTGCGCCGGATGCAAGCTATGCGCAGTATGCGTTGCTGTTCGAGCATCCGGATGCACTGACCGCAGCAAAAGAGTATACTGGATCCTATTGGAAGTATCATTGAAGATTTGCTATAATATAAGTCAGCCCGCTTGAAACAACGGCTGTTTCAAATCATGAATCTACAAACAAAGGAGAACCACGATGAAAGTCGTATCTACCCCCAACGCACCTGCCGCCATCGGCCCCTACAGCCAGGCACTGGACCTGGGCAATATGGTATTCGTGTCCGGTCAGATCCCGGTAGACCCCGCCACCGGCAAGATGGCCGATACCGTGGAAGAGCAGGCCGCACAGAGCCTGGCAAACCTCAAGGCTATTCTGGCCGAGGCCGGCCTGACCATGGCCAATGTGGTCAAGACCGTGATCTTTCTGGCCGACATCAACGACTTTGCGGCTGTGAACGCAGAGTATGCCAAGGCCTTTGCAGAGCCGTTCCCGGCCCGCAGCTGCGTGCAGGTGGCAGCCATCCCCAAGGGTGCAAAGCTCGAGATCGAGTGCATCGCGGTGCGGGGCTGATCCCAAAAGCAACAGATAGACAAAAGAGGCTGTGCCCACCGGCACAGCCTCTTTTGTCTATTGAGAAGAAGGAAGAAAAACGCAAAGTTACGGGCGCTGACCCATGCCGCCTTCCAGCGTGAGGGTCTCGCCGGACATGAACTTGAAGTCCGGCATGGCCAGCTGGACGCACACGCGGCCGATCTCCAGTTCGGCGTTGCCGTAGTGGCCCATGGGCGGCATTTTGACGTTGGCCTTGAAGGCCTCCGGGTAAGCCTGCTGGAACTGCTCCAGCTTGGCGGTCCAGGCCAGCGGGCAGACAACGTTGACGTTGATGTCATCCGGGCCCCACTCGGTGGCGGCCACGCGGGACAGGCCGCGGATGCCCTCCTTGGCGGCAGCGTAGGCGCACTGGCCGTAGTTGCCGAACAGGCCGGCACCGGAGGCAAAGTTGATCACGCTGCCGTGGGACTGCTTCAGGTAGGGGTAGCAGGCCTTCATATAATAGAAGGCTGCGTACAGGCCCGAATACAGGGCCAGGTCGAACTGCTCGGTGGTGTGCTCGGCCAGTGAGACGCCGGAAGCCGAGGCCTGTGCGTTGTTGATCAGCACCTGAATGCCGCCAAAGGCGTCAACGGCCTGCTTCACTACATTCTGCACGGTGGCTTCGTTGTCGCCGCCGGCGCACACATCGGCCTGCACCGGCAGCACCTTGATGCCATACTTGCTCTCCAGCTCCTGCTTGGCCTCTTCCAGTTTTTTCACATTGCGGCCGGTGATCACAAGGTTTGCACCCTCTTTTGCGTAGGCCGTAGCAATGCCGTATCCAATGGAACCGCAGCTGCCATCCTGCAGGACTGCGCGCCCTGCACCGGTGATGAGTGCGGTCTTACCCGTTAAAAAGCCCATAGTTGTCCTCCAGAATGTGCCCGGAGGAGCTGCGCCCCGCCGGGCTGATCTTGGCCATATTATAGTCCGCTGTTTGCCGGAAATCAAGCCTTTTTGCCGATAAATAAAAAATAGACAAAGATTCTTGAAAAGTCAAAATTTTCACGAATTCACGACGCTTTTGTGAAACTTTTGACGGAAGTTCGTCGTTAAAATAACGACAAACTAATTGCGGCGTTCATGCGACTTTTTTGCGGGAAACTGCGGCAGAAAAAAGGCACCCGCAAGGGCGTTTTCCGGCGCTGGAAACGTGGAAAACATCTGCGGGTGCTTTGCTGCGTGCCGGGCAGAAGTGTTACTTCTGCACACCGGCCTCACACTGCTCGATGAACTGCTTGGCCACGCGGGGGCTGCGGCCGCCGGCGCGGATGGCAAAGGCCTCGGCCTTGACCAGCAGCTGGTCCATGGGCATCTGGATATGGTGCTGCCGGGCTAGCTCCTCCAGGATGGTCTCGAACCGGGCTTTTTCCGGCCGCTGGAAGGTCACGGTCAGGCCGAACCGGGCCGAAAGGCTCATGAGCTCCTGCCGGGTGTCGGCTTCGTGGATGTCGTCGCCGGTGCGGTCGGTCAGGGTCTCTTTGATGAGGTGGCGGCGGTTGGAGGTGGCGTACACCGCGATGTTGCGGGCACGGCCGCCCACGCTGCCCTCCAGAATGGCCTTGAGGGCGGCAAAGTTGTCGTCGTTGGCGGTAAAGCTCAGGTCGTCGATGAACAGGATGAACTTGAGAGGGTTGGCGGCCAGCTTATCCATCAGGTCGGGGATCTGGTACAGCTGGTTCTTTTTCACTTCCACCAGCCGCAGGCCCTCCGGGGCAAACTCGTTGGCGATGGCCTTGACTGAGCTGGACTTGCCGGTGCCGGCGTCGCCGTACAGCAGCACATTGTTGGCGGGCATCCCGGCCAGCAGGGCACGGGTGTTGGCGATCACCTTTTCCCGCTCCTTTTCGTAGCCCGGCAGCTCGGAAAGACGCTGGGGGTCGGGGTACTTCACCGGCACCAGCTTGCCATTTTCTACGGTAAATACATGGTGCTTGGCAAACATGCCGTAGCCCTTCTTGCCCACCTCGCTCATGCGCTGGGCATAGGCGGCGGGCAGGTCAAGGTCGGCCGTCTCCCACCGGGGCAGGAAGGCCAGCTCTTCGGCCGGGACCTCTGCCGCGTCCAGCAGGGCATCCAGCGTCAGGCCGCAGAGCTGCTGCAGGAAGGCCAGCTCGTTGTCCAGTGCAGTCTGCAGAACGGGGGGCAGGATACCGGCAGCGGCCTGCCGCACGCACACGGTCTCGGTCTCCAGCACGGTGGTGCTCAGGTAGGTGCCCCAGTTGGTGGTGCGCTCGAACAGCACGCTTTCAAACTGTGCCACGGCGTTGCACACGCTGCCAACGCTGCTGTTTCCGGCCGTCAGGCAGTCGATGAGAGCGGCAAATCTGGCCGCCGCGGGGTCGCTCAGCAGGGAGCGAAAGATCACAAGCCCGTGCAGGCGGGCGTTCCATTCATGCAGTTTCATAGTCCGGGTTCCTCGATCCTGAATCTTTTTTTGGTACATCCTCTTTCAGACAACGCGCGCGGCGCGCACAGATAAAAAGAGTATACAGCGGTTTTTCATTTCACGCAAGAGTGTTTAATTTTCTTCATGTTTGGAACGATTCAGGTTACAAATTGTCGATTGACATCAGCCCGGTTTATAGTATAATTTACATCAACAAATGCGTGGATGGGAAAAAGTACCACACGATTCCCCCTGTTCAGAGAGCTGCCGTTTGGTGCAAGGCAGTCAGTGTTTCGTGGGAGAAATCCTCCCGGAGCAGCCTGCCCAACGGGTGTCAGACCCTTGTAAGCAGCGCCGGCAGCCGCCGTTATGAGGCAGGGCTTTGTTGGAAGCCCATGAGAGGGTGCACAGCGCACCAACGAGAGTGGTACCGCAGAGAGCTTGATGATCACAAGGTCTTTGTCTCTTGGAATGAACAGGGGACAAGGGCCTTTTCTTTTACCCACGCCCCCTGCAGAGCGTACATGAAAAAGGTTTAGGAAACAGGAGTAACTCACCATGCAGTTGAACGGTTCTCAGATTTTTGTGGAGGTTCTTTGTGAGCAGGGCGTGGATACCATTTTTGGTTATCCCGGCGGTGCAGTGCTGAATCTTTACGATGAGCTGTATAAAAACGCCCACCGCATCACCCATGTGCTCACGGCACACGAGCAGGGCGCCTCCCACGCAGCCGACGGTTACGCCCGTGCCACCGGCCGCACCGGCGTGGTGCTGGCCACCAGCGGCCCGGGTGCCACCAACCTGGTCACCGGCATCGCCACCGCTTATATGGACTCGGTGCCCATGGTGGCTTTCACCGGCAACGTAGCCACCCCGGGCATCGGCAAGGACTGCTTCCAGGAAGCCTACATTGAGGGCATCACGATGCCCATCACCAAGCACAACTTCACGGTGCGCCGGGTCGAGGATCTGGCCGACACCATGCGCGCAGCTTTCCGCATTGCACAGAGCGGCCGCAAGGGCCCGGTGCTGGTGGACATCCCCAAGGATGTGACTGCCGCCGTGTGCGAGTTTGAAAACAAGCAGCCGGAGCCCATCCGCACGGTGACCACCTTTGATACGGAGCAGGTGCGCTGGGCAGCCGACCTGATCAACGCGGCACAGCGCCCGCTGGTGTACTTTGGCGGCGGCGTGCGCAGCGCGGCCTCCTGCCAGCCGCTGCGGGATCTGCTGCACAAGGCCGAGATCCCGGCCACCCACACCCTGATGGCGGCCGGTGTGGTGCCTTACGGCGACCCCATGAACATCGGCATGCTGGGCATGCACGGCTGTTACACCTCCAACCGGGCCGTGGCCGACTGTGACGTGCTGATCGCGGTGGGTACCCGCTTCTCGGACCGTGTGGCGCTGAAACCCAAGACCTTTGCCAGGAATGCCACCATCATCCAGATCGACATCGACCCCAGCGAGCTGGGCAAGAATGTGGAAGTGGACCTGTCCATCGTAGGTGATGCCGCCTATGTGCTGCAGGCCATGCTGCCGCAGATCAAAGAGGCAAAGCACCCCGACTGGATGAAGATGATCCACGAGTGGCAGGCACAGGATTACCACCCGGTGTCCGACCCCACCCGCCTGATGCCCCATCAGGTCATCGGTGAGGTGTGCAACCAGTGCGGCCCGGAGGCCGTATACGTCACCGATGTGGGCCAGCACCAGATGTGGGCGGCCCAGTACCTGCGCCACGCCAAGAGCCGCGGTTTCATCACCAGCGGCGGCCTAGGCACCATGGGCTTTGGCTACGGTGCCGCAATCGGTGCCCAGATGGCCCTTGGCCGGGACCAGCGTGTGGTCATGTTCACCGGTGATGGTTCCTTCCATATGAACCTGAACGAGGCCTGCACCGCCGTCAGCTACGACCTGCCCATCATCACGGTCATCTTCAACAATTCCGTGCTGGGTATGGTGCGCCAGTGGCAGACCACCTTCTACGGCAAGCGCTACAGCCAGACCGATCCCCACCGTCACACCGACTTCGTCAAGCTGGCCGAGGGCTTTGGCCTGAAGGGCTACCGCTGCACCAACCTGCCGGAGTTCCAGCAGGCATTTGCCGAGGCGCTCCAGCGCAAAGGCCCCACCTGGATCGAGTGCATCATCGACAAGGACGAAAAGGTCCTGCCCATGATCCCCGGCGGCGGCGACATCAATGACATCATCATGAAATAAGGAGGACACAGCGACATGGAATCCAATCAGCGCAGGGTCATCAGCCTGCTGGTGGACAACCAGAGCGGCGTTCTGGCCCGGGTGTCCAACCTGTTCTGCCGCCGCGGCTTCAACATCGACACCCTGACCGTTTCGGCCACCAACGACCCGGCCGTCAGCCGCATCACCCTGACCATCACCAGTGACGACCGGGCCCTGAAGCAGCTCATCCTCCAGACTGAGCGTCTGGAAGTGACCCGGCAGGTGTTCGTGCTGGACAAGGACAAGACCCTCCAGCGGGAACTGCTGCTGCTCAAGGTGGCGTCCGACGTGCACAACCGCGCCGAGCTGCGGGAGATCGCTAACATTTACAAGGCCAAGATCATTGACCTGTCGCCGGACAGCATGGTGTTTGAACTGATCGGCAAGCCGGACAAGATCGACGCCTTCCTGAAGATGTTCGAGGACTACGAGATCCTGGAACAGTGCCGCACCGGCGTCACGGCGCTGGAACGCGGCGGAATGCATCAGCATATGCAGAAGCCGCCGCAGGAAGTGCGCGCGGCCCAGCTCCCTCTGCCGGGCACCCATTGCCCGGAACGCACCTGAATGTTTTTTCCGCTCCCCGGTGAGCGAAAAAATAAAGATCGTTTATTATTAGCCGCAACAGAAAAATAAAAAGGAGAACAACTACTATGGCTATCAAGAAATATTACGATTCCGACTGCAACCTCGGCGTGCTGGACGGCAAGACCGTCGCGGTCATCGGCTTTGGCAGTCAGGGCCATGCACACTCCGAAAACCTGGCCGAGAGCGGCGTCAACGTCGTCGTCGGCCTGCGCAAGGGTTCTGCTCACTGGGCAAAGGCTTCCGAGTTCGCTGCCACCCACGACAACTTCAAGGTCATGGAAGTGGAAGAGGCTGCTAAGGCCGGCGATGTGGTCATGATGCTGGTTCCCGATGAGCTGTGCGCCGACATCTACAACAAGCAGGTTGCTCCTTATATGACCGAGGGCAAGGCTCTGGCCTTTGCACACGGCTTCAACATCCACTTCAAGACCATCACCGCTCCCAAGAACGTTGACGTGATCATGATCGCTCCCAAGGGCCCCGGCCACATCGTCCGCCGCCTGTACACCGAGGGCGAGGGCTGCCCCTCTCTGATCTGCGTGGAGCAGGACTACACCGGCAAGGCTAAGGATATTGCTCTGGCATACGCTTCCGGCATCGGCGCTGGCCGTGCAGGCATCCTGCAGACCACCTTCAAGGAGGAGACCGAGACCGACCTGTTCGGCGAGCAGGCCGTGCTGTGCGGCGGCGTTTCCGAGCTGATCCACGCCGGTTTCGACACCCTGGTGGAGGCTGGTTACGAGCCTGAGATGGCTTACTTTGAGACCTGCCACGAGATGAAGCTGATCGTGGACCTGATCAACGAGGGCGGCTTCTCCAAGATGCGTTACTCCATCTCCAACACCGCAGAGTACGGCGACTACCGCACCGGCAAGCGCCTGATCACCGCCGAGACCCGCAAGGAGATGAAGAAGGTCCTGACCGAGATCCAGGACGGCACCTTCGCTTCCGAGTTCCTGACCGAGATGAGCCCCAACGGCGGCCGCAAGGTCCACTTCCTGGCAAAGCGCCGCATGGAAGCCGAGCTGCCCATCGAGAAGGTCGGCGCAGAGCTGCGCAGCATGATGAGCTGGCTGAAGAAGTAAGAGGAAAACCCTCTCAGGCCGCCTTTCGGCGGCCAGCTCCCCCGAAAGGGGGAGCTTTTGTTGAAAACGGAAACCTTATAGTTCCTCCGCAAAAACCTCTCCCCTTCGGGAGAGGTGGCACGGCGCAGCCGTGACGGAGAGGGTTTTATCAGAAAAGAGGACAATACCATGAGAAGTGACAACGTGACCAAGGGTTCGGAGCGTGCGCCGAACCGCAGCTTGTTTTATGCACTGGGTTACACCCCGGAAGAGCTGGAGCGTCCGCTCATCGGCGTGGTGAGCGCCCACAGTGAGATCGTGCCCGGCCACATGAATCTGGATAAGATCGCCGATGCCGTCAAGGCCGGTATCGAGATGGCGGGCGGTACCCCCATCCTGATCCCGGCCATCGGCGTGTGCGACGGCATCGCCATGGGCCATGTGGGCATGAAGTATTCCCTGGCTTCCCGTGAGCTGATCTGCGACAGCGTGGAGACCATGCTCATGGCCCATCAGCTGGACGGCCTGGTGCTGGTGCCCAACTGCGACAAGATCGTGCCCGGCATGGTCATGGCCGCCGTCCGTATGGACGTGCCCGCCGTGGTCTGCTCCGGCGGCCCCATGCTGGCCGGTACCTACGGCGGCGAAGAGGTCAGCCTTTCCAAGATGTTCGAGGCTGTGGGTGCCTACAAGGCCGGTATGATCACCGAGGATCAGCTGGAAGACTGCACCTGCAACTGCTGCCCCAGCTGCGGCAGCTGCTCCGGCATGTACACCGCCAACAGCATGAACTGCCTGTGCGAGGCCATCGGCATCGCACTGCCCGGCAACGGCACCATTCCCGCTGTGTACTCCAAGCGCCTGCAGCTGGCCAAGCACGCCGGTATGGCCATCATGGACATGGTGAAGAAGGGCATCACCGCCCGCCAGATCATCAACGAGCGCTCCATCCGCAACGCACTGACCTGCGACATGGCGCTGGGCTGCTCCACCAACACGGTGCTGCACCTGCTGGCCATCGCTTACGAGGCCGGTGTGCCCATCGACCTGAAGCTGTTCAATGAGATCAGCGCCAAGACCCCCAACCTGTGCCATCTGGCCCCGGCTGGTCCCACCCACATGCCGGATCTGTACGCCGCAGGCGGCATCCCCGCCGTGCAGGCCGAGCTGGCCAAGAAGGGCCTGCTGGATCTGGAGGTGCCCACCGTCACCGGCAAGACCCTGGGCGAGAACATCAAGGGTGCCCACATCCTGAACGAAAAGGCCATCCGTCCCATCGACAACCCCTACTCCCAGACCGGCGGTCTGCAGATCCTGTGGGGCAACATCGCACCGGACGGCTGCGTGGTCAAGCGCAGTGCCGTGGCACCGGAGATGCAGCAGCACTCCGGCCCGGCCCGTGTATTCAACAGCGAGGAGACCGCCATTGCGGCCATCTACGCCGGTCAGATCGTCCCGGGCGATGTGGTGGTCATCCGCTACGAAGGCCCCAAGGGCGGCCCCGGCATGCGTGAGATGCTGAACCCCACTTCCGCTCTGGCCGGTATGAAGCTGGACAAGACCGTGGCCCTGATCACCGACGGCCGCTTCTCCGGTGCAAGCCGTGGTGCTGCCATCGGCCACGTCAGCCCGGAAGCTGCTTCCGGCGGCCCCATCGGCCTGATCGAAGAGGGCGATATCATCAACATTGATATCCCCAACGCCAAGATCACGCTGGAGGTGTCCGACGAGGTGCTGGCCGAGCGCAAGGCAAAGTATGTGGCTCCGGAACCCAACATCAAGACCGGCTGGCTGAGCCGCTATGCCCGCATGGTCACCAGTGCAAACCTGGGCGCCGTGCTGAAGTAAAAACTCCCTCAGTCAAACCCTTGCGGGTTTGCCAGCTCCCCCGGAGGAGGAGCCTTTTCCGTCTTATTGCAACGCCAAAGCCTCCCTCTGAGAGGGAGGCGGCATCGCATCAGCGATGACGGAAGGAGTTCATCACCCCCCCACAAACAACAAAATCCCCGCTGTGCAGCTGCACAGCGGGGATTTTTTGCGATACGATGTTATGCGCCATGACCAAACAGCATGGCGCGGAAGGTGCAGAAGATGATCTTCCAGTCCACCAGGAAGCTGCGCTCGTGGACATACTTGATGTCCAGGTCCATCCACTCTTCAAAGCTCAGCTGGTCGCGATGGGGTGCAATCTGCCAGTAGCAGCTCAGGCCGGGGGTCACATACAGCCGTTGCCACTCATAGGCGGTATACTGTGTGACCTCACGGGGCAGTGCCGGGCGCGGGCCGACGATGCTCATTTCACCCTTCAGCACGTTGAAGAGCTGGGGCAGCTCGTCGATGCTGGTCTTGCGCAGGAACTTGCCCACCCGGGTGATGCGGGGGTCGTTCTTCATCTTGAACACAGGGCCGTCCTTCTCATTGTGATCCATCAGGTCCTTGAGCTTCTGTTCTGCGTCCGGGCACATGGTGCGGAACTTGTACATCTTGAACAGCTTGCCGTTGCGTCCTACCCGCTGCTGGGTGAAAATGGGGCGGGCACCGGGGCTGTCGATCCAGATGGCCGCATAGGTGATCAGCAGCAGAGGCGAAAGCGCCACCAGCGCCAGCGAGGACAAAAGAATATCCTGTGCCCGGCGCACCGCCCAGTAGACCCGATCCTCGTGGGAGACTTCGGAAAGATCCAGCGTCAGAGGCCGATGGATCGTATCGACGCTGGGAACGTCATACCCGACCGCTATGGGGTAGGAGGCCGGTTTTACCATCAGATCTGTTTTCTTCCAATATTCCGTTGAATTATGAGCCCGCAGAGTTGCCATACGAATCCCCCTCCTGAATGTGTGCGAAAAATCAAGACGGACAAAGTGCAACAATCATTTGATATACCGCAACAGAAGTGCACGCTGTTTTTGCTTTCATTTTAGCACAAAACAGACGCTTTTGCAACAAAAATGTCACTAAAAATGTTACGTTTTTGTTGCAAATAATGACAAAAAGGATCGTACCGCAACAAAAAACGGACGAAGCAGAATGCTTCGTCCGTGAAGGACCGGGAACCGGTCAGCCGAACAGGCTTTTGGTGTTGTGACTGTAGACCGAGAGCACCAGTCCGACGCAGATGTACAGCATCAGCACCGAACTGCCGCCGGCGGAGTAGAAGGGCAGCGTGACGCCGATGACCGGCAACAGGCGCAGGTTCATGCCCACGTTCACCGCGATCTGAGCCATCAGGGCTCCGCCGATGCCGGCACAGATGTAGCTGCCCAGCAGGTCTTCGCTGCGGGCACCGGTGGCAAAGGTCTTGACCACCAGCGCGAACAGCACGCCCAGCACCACGCAGCAGCCCACAAAACCGGCAGAGTTGCCGATCCAGCTCAGGATAAAGTCGTTGTGGGCATTTGGTACACTGTAGTACCGGCCGCCGAACAGCCCGTTGCCGAAGATGCCGCCGGAGCCGATGGCGATCTCTCCGCGCTGCTGCTGGTAGATGATGTTCTTCCACACCGCTTCGCTGGGGGCCCAGCCGGTGGTGTTCTCCGGGTCAATAACGGCCAGGATGCGGTACCACTGGTAGCCCTTGCCGATCTTGTCGCTGAAAAAGGCGAAGGCCACCGCTACCGCTGCACCGGCTGCTGCGGCGGCACCCAGGATATACTTCCAGCTCAGGCCTGCGGCAAACATCATGCAGCAGCCGATGATGCCGTAGATGATGGCTGTGCCGTCGTCGCCCTGCACATGGATGATGGCAATGGGCACCAGCAGGTGCAGCAGCAGCTTGGCCAGTTCCTTGGGCTCATTGATGTGGCTGCGCACGTTGTTCAGATGCATGGCAAAGGTGAGGATGAAGCTGATCTTGGCCAGCTCTGTGGGCTGGAAGGTAAAGCCGCCCAGCTTGTACCAGGAGTAGTTGTCGGTATCACCGGCGTTGTAGCCGATGGTGAGCGGGCCGACCGAAACGTTGCGGATGAACAGGGTGGGCAGAACCAGGCCCCAGGTCAGCACTACATGCACCGGCCACACCTTGACAAGGCTGCGGTAGTCGATGCAGGACAGCAGCAGAGCAATGACCAGACCGATGCCGGCCGCACCGGCCTGCACCAGCGCACGGCGGTAGTCGCCGATGCCGGTGATCTGGCCGGTGACCGCGTCGGTGGCAAACCCGTTGCCCTGTTTGGCGGCCCAGGACGCCAGTGCCAGCACCGCCATGGTGCTGCTGAAGATGCACAGCAGCAGGTAGACCTTGTCAGTCCGTTTCCAATATTGTCGAATGCTTTCCAATGAAGCACATCCTTTCTGATCAGCAGATGACACCGGAACTCACACAGCACCGAGCAATATGACCCCAGTTTATCCTTATTATACACACTCTGCCCGGCCATTGCAAGAAACAGGGTGTGACAGCTTTGCAAAATCGGGCGCGGACGCTTGACAAAGGGCGGGGGAGCTTCTACAATGAAGTTGGCAGAAGTGGGGGTTGCCGCCTGTGCCGGCCGCGCCCGAAGCGGCGGACGAGGAGGCAGCACTTGTGCCGGGAACGGGGCGCACGGAGGATGTGTGCAGCTCCTGAAGGATGGGAAAATGATGAAACAACAAACGATGCCCCGCCGCCTGCTCTGCGCGGTGTGCGCCGTGGTGCTGCTGGTATCGGCAGTGCCGGCCGCATGGGCTGCAGAGCCGGACGCAGATACTGCCGCACCGGTGCAGAGCCTGACCGCTTCGGAAGCGACCGAGATGCAGCAGGCAGACGCCGCCGTTACTGCCCTGACCGACAGTGCGGACTACGCCGCCATGTCGGCGGCAGACCGCAAGGCAGCGGCGCTGGAACAGCTGGACGACCTGGTGCAGCAGGGGCTGGTGGCAAAGGGCTCCATTTATGCCGACGAGGAAAACGGCATGGTGAGCTTCTCCTACAGCTGCGGCGCGCTGGGCGGCATCCTGCTGGAGGACCCGGATGAGGAAAATACCGCTGCCGACCTGCAGCTGGCAGAGGCAGCACAGCAGACCGCGCAGAACGGCACCTATGGCACCGCGATGCTGTACTATGCCTTTGACGACACGGTCAACAGCAGCCGCTACCCCAATTACGCCTATATGCAGAGCTACTGGACCTCGGTGGGGCTGGACACCAAACTGGACACGACGGTGACTGTGGCCGATCTGCGCCGCATGAACAACTACGACCTGTGCGTGCTGAGCACTCACGGTGCCTATTATACTTACGAGTACGGCTGGCTGTGGAAGCGCACGGCCACCGCACCTGTGCTGCTGCTGACCGAGAAATCCACCTTCTGGAACGATCTGCGCTACGGCATGGACCTGTTGAACCACCGCATCATCAAGGTGAACGGGGCCTATGCCGTCACGGCGGGGTTCTTCCGGGCGGCTTATCGCAGCGGTGCGCTGAAGGACACGATCATTCTGTCGGAGACCTGTGAGTTCTACGGCAAGAGCGGGCATCTGGACACTTCCATGGCGGATGCGCTGCTGTCCGGCGGTGCGGCCTGTGTGGTGGGCTATGTGAACAATGTGTACACGGTGTACTCCCGCAGCATGCTGTGGGCGACTGTGAACCGCCTGCTGGCGGGAGATACGGTGCGCGAAGCCGTGGACTTCGGCCTGAACCTGTACGGTGCGGATGATATCATCTGGTACAACAATCAGGGCGGGCGGCGGCCCCACGCGGTGGCGTCTTTCCCGGTATTGAGCGGCAATCAGGATGCCCGGCTGCGGGCCGTGCAGGCTGCGGCCGACAGCACGCAGCAGGCTGCCTGAGTAAAGCTGGCATTGCGCTTTTGCAAAAAGTATACTATACTAAGGGATGGCAGAACACTGCCATCCTTTTTTGATGATTGGGAGGGAAACTCCATGGCAGAATACATCACCCATTCCCGCGCCGAGACGGTGGCGCTGGGCAAGCGCATGGCGGCTGTGCTGCAGCCCGGGGCACTCATTGCCTTTTCCGGGGGGCTGGGCGCAGGCAAAACGGCCTTTACCGAGGGTCTGGCCGAGGGCCTGGGCTGCACCGACCCGGTGAGCAGCCCCACCTTTGCCATCGTGAACTATTACCGCGGGCCGCGGCCGCTGGCCCACTTTGACCTGTACCGCATTTCCACCGAGAACGATCTGTGCGCGGCCGGGTTCTATGACTATCTGGATCAGGGGGCCATCGTGGCGGCAGAGTGGAGCGAGAATTTTGCCGACCTGCTGGCACTGGAACAACCGATCTATGTGAACATTGAGCGGGTGGATGAGAATACCCGCAAGATCACCATCGAGGGGGTAGAGGTATGAACATTCTGGCCGTGGACACCGCCGGAAAGACGGCGGGCGTGGCCCTGCTGCAGGATGACCGCCTGCTGTACGAGGTCTATCTGGACGCGGGCATGACCCACAGCGAGACGCTGATGCCGATGATCGACACCTGCCTGAAAACCTGCGGCATGACCTGCGCCGACATCGACCTGTATGGCGTGAACGCCGGCCCCGGCAGCTTTACCGGCCTGCGCATCGGTCTGGCCGCTGTCAAAGGCCTGGCCTTCCCCCGGGAGACGCTGTGCGCGCCGGTTTCCACGCTGGAAGCACTGGCAGCGGCCCACACCGGCGAGGGCACGGTGCTCTGTGCACTGGATGCCCGCCGCGCGCAGGTGTACAGCGCTGCGTTTGATCTGGCCACCCACCAGCGCCTGCTGGAGGACGATGCCCGCGCCGTGGCGGACCTTGCCCAATTTGTAGAAAATTGCAAAAAACCCCTGTTTTTTGTTGGTGATGGCGCATCTCTGTGCTATAATAAATACGGCAGTGTGCCGGGTGTGCTCGAAACGCCCCCGGCCCTGCGGGGCGGCCGGGCCGCTGCCGTGGCACTGGTGGCCAAGCAGATGGCCGAAGCCGGACAGGCAGTTCTGCCGGAGGCTCTGCTGCCGGATTACCACCGCCTGAGCCAGGCCGAGCGGGAGCGCGCCGAGCGCCTTGCCGCCGAGGCTGCCGCAAAAGCATAACGTCGTATCCGATAGAAATGGATCTATTGAAAATAAGGAGCGTGTTTTTATGACCCCGATGATCGTTGAGCATCCGCTGTTGCAGCACAAGATCAGCATCCTGCGCAACAAACAGACCGGCACCAAGGAGTTCCGTGACCTTGTTGGCGAGATTGCGACTCTGCTGTGCTACGAAGCCACCCGTGACCTGCCTCTGGAGGAAGTGGAGATCGAAACTCCCATCACCATGGCAAAGACCAAGGTCCTGGCAGGCCGTAAGCTGGCTCTGGTGCCCATCCTGCGCGCCGGCATGGGCATGCTGGACGGCATGCTGACCCTGCTGCCCGCCGCAAAGGTCGGCTTCATCGGCCTGTACCGCGACGAGGAGACCCTGCAGCCCGTGGAGTACTTCTGCAAACTGCCGCAGGATATCGCAGAGCGCGATGTTCTGGTTCTGGACCCGATGCTGGCTACCGGCGGCAGCGCCATTGATGCCATCACCCAGATCAAGAAGCATGGCGCAAAGCGCATCAAGTTCATCGGCCTGATCGCCGCTCCGGAAGGCATCAAGGCCCTGCACGAGGCACACCCCGATGTGGACATCTACCTCGGTGCACAGGACGACCACCTGAACGAGAACGGCTACATCGTTCCCGGTCTGGGCGATGCCGGCGACCGTATCTACGGCACCAAGTAAATTTGATTGCACACATAACACAAAAGGAGCGGCTCCGCGCGGAGCCGCTCCTTTTTGCTGTTGTGGAAAAAATCAGATCTCCGCCAGGATGGCGTCGCCCATGGCGGTGCAGCCCAGGCAGGTACAGCCCTCGCTCATGTTGTCGGCGGTGCGCAGGCCCTTGTCCAGTACCTTGTTCACGGCATTCTCGATGGCATCGGCCTCCTCGGTCATGCCGAAGGAGTAGCGCAGCATCATGGCAGCCGACAGGATGCAGGCGGTGGGGTTGACGATGTCCTTGCCTGCAATGTCGGGGGCGGAGCCGTGGATGGGCTCGTACAGGCCGCGGGTGCCGTCGCCCAGGCTGGAGGACGGGATCATGCCGATGGAACCGGTGATCATGGAAGCCTCGTCGGACAAGATGTCGCCGAACATGTTCTCGGTGACGATGACGTCAAACTGGGCAGGATTCTTCACGATCTGCATGGCGCAGTTGTCCACGAACATCTCGCTGTATTCCACGTCGGGGTACTCGGCCTGCAGGCGGTGCATCACACTGCGCCACAGGCGGCTGGTGTCCAGCACGTTTGCCTTGTCCACGCAGCACAGCTTCTTGCGGCGCTTCTGGGCGGTCTCAAAGCCGATGCGGCCGATGCGCTCGATCTCGTGCTCGGAGTAGGGCATGGAGTCGATGGCCTGCTTCTCGCCGTTTTCCAGCGTGTGGGTCTCGTGATTGCCGAAGTACACGCCGCCGATGAGCTCACGCACGATGATGAAGTCGATGCCCTGCGCCACGATCTCTGGCTTCAGGGGGCTGGCCGGGGCCAGCTGGGGCCAGATCTTGGCCGGGCGGTTGTTGGAGTACAGGCTCATGCCGGCGCGCAGGCGCAGCAGGCCCTTTTCCGGGCGCTGCTCCCCGGGCAGGCCCTCCCATTTGGGGCCGCCCACGGCACCCAGCAGCACGCTGTCGGCGGCCAGGCACTTGTCCAGCTCGTGCTGGGGCAGGGGGTCGCCGTATTTGTCGATGGCTTCACCGCCCATGGCGGCGTCGGTGTAGTGGAAGGTGTGGCCGTATTTTTCGGCCACCTTGTCAAGCACGCGGATGGTCTGCTTGACGATCTCCGGGCTGGAGCAGTCGCCCCAGATGACGGCAATGTTTTTTTCCATGGGTCTGTTCTCCTTATTGTCAGCTGGCTCGCCCTCTCAGTCACCTCCGGTGCCAGCTCCCCCAAAGGGGGAGCCTCTGGCGAGAAGATAAAGTTTGCGGTTTTGCCAAGGCCTCTCCCCTTGGGAGAGGTGGCACAGCGCAAGCTGTGACGGAGAGGGCGAGGATGCTTTTACTTCTTTGCCTTGATCGCCTTCATCAGGCCGCCGGCGGAGATGATCTCCTGGATGAACGGCGGGAACGGCTCGGCGTGGAACACCTTGCCGTTGGTCTCGTCGGTGATGACGCCGGTGTCAAAGTCCACGCGCACGGTGTCGCCTGCGCTGATGGCGTCCACAGCCTCCGGGCACTCCATGATGGGCAGGCCGATGTTGATGCTGTTGCGGTAGAAGATGCGGGCAAAGCTCTTGGCAATGACCACCGAGATGCCGGCGGTCTTGATGCACAGCGGTGCGTGCTCACGGGAGGAGCCGCAGCCGAAGTTCCAGCCGCCCACCATGATGTCGCCGTCCTTCACGTTCTTGACGAAATCCTTGTCGATGTCCTCCATGCAGTGGCTGGCCAGCTCCTTTGCGTCCTGGGTGTTCAGGTGGCGGGCCGGGATGATGACATCGGTGTCCACATTATCCGGGTATTTGAAAACAGAACCTTTTGCGTTCATTGTTGTTCTCCTTTCCGATCAGACCGTGCGGGGGTCGGTGATATAGCCGGTGAGGGCGCTGGCGGCGGCGGTGGCGGGAGAAGCCAGGTAGACCTCGCTCTTCACATGGCCCATGCGGCCCACAAAGTTGCGGTTGGTGGTGGAAACGCAGCGCTCGCCCTCGGCCAGAATGCCCATGTAGCCGCCCAGGCAGGGGCCGCAGGTGGGAGTGGACACGATGCAGCCTGCATCAATGAAGGCGGTGGTCCAGCCGCGCAGGATGCACTCCTTGTACACGGCCATGGTGGCGGGGATGATGATGCCGCGCACGCCCTTGGCGATGTGCTTGCCCTTGAGCACATTGTAAGCAGCTTCCATGTCCTCCAGGCGGCCGTTGGTGCAGCTGCCGATGACCACCTGGTCAATTTTGATCTCCTTGCCCTCGCTGGCAAGGTGGGTGTTCTCCGGCAGGTGCGGGTAGCTGACGGTGGGCTCCAGAGCGGACAGGTCGATCTCAATGGTCTTTTCGTATTCGGCATCCGGGTCGGCTTCGTAATACACCGGCTCACGCTGGCTGCGGCCCTTGAGGTAGGCTTTGGTCACCTCGTCCACCGGGAAGATGCCGTTCTTGGCACCGGCCTCGATGGCCATGTTGCAGATGCACAGGCGGTCGTCCATGGTCAGGGAGGCAACGCCGGGGCCGGTGAACTCCATGCTCTTGTACAGGGCACCGTCCACACCGATCATGCCGATGATGTGCAGGATCAGGTCCTTGCCGGACACGCGGGGGCTGAACTTGCCCTTGAGCACAAACTTGATGGCAGAGGGCACCTTGAACCATGCCATGCCGGTGGCCATACCGGCGGCCATGTCGGTGGAGCCTACGCCGGTGGAGAAGGCACCCAGTGCACCATAGGTGCAGGTGTGGCTGTCCGCACCGATCACACAGTCGCCTGCGGTCACGATGCCTTTTTCCGGCAGCAGAGCGTGCTCAATGCCCATCTGACCCACATCGTAGAAGTTGAGGATATCGTATTTGTTGGCGAACTCGCGGCACTGCTTGGACTGGGTGGCACTCTTGATGTCCTTGTTGGGCACAAAGTGGTCCAGCACGATGGCGATGTGCTCTTTGTCGAACACGCTGTCGAAACCGGCGCGCTCAAACTCGTTGATGGCGACGGGGGTGGTGATGTCGTTGCCCAGCACGATGTCCAGCTTTGCGTTGATGAGCTGGCCTGCCTTGACCTCGGCAAGCCCGGCATGTGCGGCAAGGATCTTCTGCGTCAGGGTCATTCCCATGGTGGTACTCTCCTTTTAAAAAAAGCCTTTTTACTTATTGTTGATGGCACTGACCAGTGCCTTGACACCGGCCACGATGATATCCGTGTCAGTACCGGCACCCCAAGTGACGGTGCCGTCGCCCCAGGTCAGGCCCACATAGGAGGCCGCACGGGAGGTGGAGCCCTCGTCCAGGCTGTGCTCGGAGTAGTTCTCCAGATGGAACTCCATGCCGGTAGCGCTCTGGATGGCGTTGGCCACGGCGTCCAGACGGCCGTTGCCCACCGAGGTGACCACCTTGCGCTGACCGTTCAGGTCCAGCGTGACCGTGGCGGTGATGCCGTTGACCTGAGCAAAGTGTGCCTCGATGACATTGAGGGGCTTGCGGCGGTTGAGGAAGGTGTCCTCGAAGATGTGCAGCACCTCGGTGGCGCTCAGCTCCTTGTGGCTGTGGTCGGACACGCTCTTGACCTTGTAGCCGAGAGCTTCGCGCATCTTGGGGGGCAGGTTGTAGCCGTAGTTCTGTTCCAGCACAAAGCCGATGCCGCCCTTACCGCTCTGGCTGTTGATGCGGATGACGTCGGCGTCGTAGGTGCGGCCGATGTCGTGGGGGTCCACCGGGATATAGGGGCAGGTCCAGCGGTGCTCGTTGTGCTCCTTGCGGTAGGCCATGCCCTTGGCAATGGCGTCCTGATGGCTGCCGGAGAAGGCGGCAAACACCAGCTGCCCGGCGTAGGGGCTGCGCTGATAGATGGGCATCCGGGTCACACGCTCGTAGGTGGCGCAGATGCCGGGCATATCCGAAAAGTCCAGCTTGGGGTCTACCCCGTGGCTGTACAGGTTCATGGCCAGGGTGACGGCATCCACGTTGCCGGTGCGCTCGCCGTTGCCGAACAGGCAGCACTCCACCCGCTGGGCTCCTGCCAGCACCGCCAGCTCCGCACAGGCCACGCCGGTGCCCCGGTCGTTGTGGGGGTGGGTGGAGATGATGACGCTGTCACGGTACTTCAGGTGCTTGTCACAGTACTCGATCTGGTTGGCATACACATGAGGCATGCTCATTTCCACGGTGACCGGCAGGTTGATGATCATCGGGTGGTCCGGGGTGGGCTGCATAATGTCCAGCACGGCGTTGCACACATCCACGGCGTAGTCCACTTCGGTGCCGGTGAAGCTCTCCGGGCTGTACTCGAACAGGAAGTTGCCCTCGTACTCCTCACTGAGCTGCTTGACCAGCTTGGCACCGTCGGTGGCGATCTTCTTGATCTCTTCCTTGCTCTTGTGGAACACCTGCTCACGCTGGGCTACCGAGGTGGAGTTGTAGAAGTGGATCACCGCCCGGGGGGCACCCTTGACGGCCTCGAAGGTGCGGCGGATGATGTGGTCCCGGCACTGGGTCAGCACCTGCACGGTGACGTCCTCCGGGATCATGTTCTTCTCGATGAGGGTGCGCAGGAACTCGTACTCGGTCTCGCTGGCAGCAGGGAAGCCCACCTCGATCTCCTTGAAGCCGATCTTCACCAGCATCTGGAAGAACTCCAGCTTTTCTGCAAGGCTCATGGGCACGATCAGCGCCTGGTTGCCGTCCCGCAGGTCCACACTGCACCAGGCGGGAGCCTTTTCAATGTGATCCTTCTTGACCCAGCTGTCATAGCCGGCAGGGACCGGGTAGTAACCCGGAGCGTACTTGGTAGCGTCCATCATCGTTTTGTCCTCCTGATGCTTCTTACACTTTTTGTACAAGAAAAGGCTCCCGTCTTTCAAGGCGAAAACCTTGAGAGACGAGAGCCTGTAAGTTTTATCACAGGGCACCCGTGGTACCACTCTCTTTGCTGCACCTTTTGTGGATGCAGCCACTTTGCACGATCGGCCCTTTGCGGCGAATCGCTGCCCTTGTAACGGTGGGCGTCCGTCAGAACCTACTGCATCGTTCAGCTCTGCCGCTCAGGGGCCAGTAACCGAGACCCTCTGCACCCGCCTTGCACCACCCGGCGGCTCTCTGCACGCAGAAGAAAATCGTTTTATCCCCGTCAACGCATTTGCACTTTGTGGAAAGTAGGTCCATTTTATCACGGCTGCCAGAAACTGTCAAGAAGTTTCCTTCACAACAAAGATGAAATGCTTTCACGATATGAGCTGCAAACTGTGCCGGAATTGAAAAGCCCCGGAGCCCCGGCCCATTGTTAAAAAACTGCGAAGTTTTTGGAAACATGGCCTCAAACCGCTGTCTCCCGGTGCCGGGGTGTGCTATACTACAACCAACATCCGGGCTCTGCTGCGTCGGCAGGCCCCCATTCTGATAAGGAGGAATTCCCATGAAAGAGGTCAAGCCTTCCAAAAAGCCCTTGGCCATTTACTACGCCATCGTGCTGTTGGTGCTGCTGGTGCTCAACCTTGTTTTTGTGCCCTGGCTCACCGAACGTCAGGTCCAGGAGGTGGACTATGGCACCTTTATGAGCATGACCCAGCAGCAGAACATCGGCAAGGTGGACATCCAGTCCAACCAGATCGTGTTCACCGATAAAGAAGAAAAGCAGATCTACAAGACCGGCCTGATGAACGACCCGGGCCTGACCCAGCGTCTCTACGATGCCGGGGCCCAGTTCTCCAGCGAGATCGTGGAGCAGGGCTCTCCGGTGTTGAGCTTTTTGATCTGGTTTGCCTTGCCCATCCTGCTGTTCAGCTTCATCGGCAACCAGATGAACAAAAAGCTCATGGAAAAGGCAGGCGGCGGCCCCGGTTCCATGATGTTTGGCGGCGTGGGCAAATCTAACGCCAAGGTCTATGTGCAGTCCACCCATGGCATCCGCTTTGCAGATGTGGCCGGAGAGGACGAGGCCAAGGAGAACCTGCAGGAGATCGTCAACTACCTCCATGACCCCAAGCAGTACGAGGAGATCGGTGCCTCCATGCCCAAGGGCATCCTGCTGGTGGGCCCTCCGGGCACCGGCAAGACCATGCTGGCCAAGGCCGTGGCAGGTGAGTCCAACGTGCCCTTCTTTTCCATCTCCGGCTCCGAGTTTGTGGAGATGTTTGTGGGCATGGGTGCCTCCAAGGTCCGGGACCTGTTCAAGCAGGCCAAGGAAAAGGCCCCCTGCATCGTGTTTATCGACGAGATCGACGCCATTGGCCAGAAGCGCAACAGCGGCAATCTGGGGGGCAACGATGAGCGGGAGCAGACCCTGAATCAGCTGCTGACGGAGATGGACGGCTTTGAGGGCAACACTGGGGTCATCATCCTGGCAGCCACCAACCGCCCGGATTCCCTGGACCCGGCACTGACCCGTCCCGGCCGCTTTGACCGCCGGGTGCCGGTGGAGCTGCCGGACCTGAAGGGCCGGGAGGAGATCCTGAAGGTCCACGCCAAAAAAGTAAAGATCGCCCCGGGGGTGGATTTTAACACCGTGGCCCGCATGGCCTCCGGTGCCTCCGGTGCCGAGCTGGCCAACATCGTCAACGAGGCCGCTCTGCGGGCGGTACGGGCCGGGCGCAAGAGCGTGACCCAGGCAGACCTGGAGGAGAGCATCGAGGTGGTCATTGCAGGCTACCAGAAAAAGAACTCCATCCTGACAGATCAGGAAAAGTGCATCGTGGCCTACCACGAGATCGGCCACGCCCTGGTGGCAGCCAAGCAGTCCCACTCGGCTCCGGTGCAAAAGATCACCATCATCCCCCGAACCTCCGGTGCCCTGGGCTACACCATGCAGGTGGACGAGGGCAACCACTACCTGATGAACCAGACGGAGCTGGAAAACAAGATCGCCACCTTTACCGGAGGCCGTGCCGCCGAGGAGCTGGTGTTCCACTCTGTTACCACCGGAGCCTCCAACGACATCGAGCAGGCCACCAAGCTGGCCCGGGCCATGATCACCCGGTACGGCATGAGCCAGGACTTTGACATGGTGGCCCTGGAAACGGTGAACAACCAGTACCTGGGTGGGGACACCTCCCTGGCCTGCTCTGCCCAGACCCAGCGGGAGATCGACCAGAAGGTGGTGGAGCTGGTAAAGGCCCAGCACGCCAAGGCCCTACAGATCCTTACCGAGAACCGGGACAAGCTGGACCAGCTGGCCAAGTTCCTCTACGAAAAGGAGACCATCACCGGGGAGGAATTTATGGCCATCCTGAACGGAGAAGAAAAAACTGAATAATTTTTTGCATTCCCTGCAATAATCCAGCCGCCGCATCCGTTTACAAGACAGATACGGCGGTTCTGGTTCAGAGCCCCGCAGAAAAAACCATGGTTGATAGAACATAAAAACACAGCCGGATCCCGGCTGCAAAAACAGGAGGATTTTCTTATGAAACTGCTGAATCATAAAGTTGCCCGTACCCTGGCTGCCGCTGCGGTGGCTGCCTGTGCCGTTGCCATGCTCAGCGTAGGCGCATTTGCTGCCGACGTGGCCATTGGCGAAAAGGACCCCACCTACGGCGGCTACGGTGCCCCGGCAGGCCCTGCCATCCAGGGCAACATCATGCTCATCAGTGCCGACGGCGATGTGGCCATTGGCGAAAAGGACCCCACCTACGGCGGTTATGGCGCACCGGAAGGCCCTGCCATCCAGGGCAACATCATGCTCATTGGTGCCGACGGTGCTGAGAGCGAAACCCTGAAGCTGAACTACAGCGTCAAGGGCCTGTTTGGCCGCCAGGTGCTGTACACCGCCCGGCAGAACGGCACGGTGCTGACCCTGGATGTGCCTGCCAGCGTGGCTACCTTCCGCTGCACCATGGAGGACCTGACCACCATGATGAACAACGGCATCAACACTCTGGTGTTCAAGACCGAAAAGACCTCCACCACCCTGAACCTGAGCCTGCTGACGGAGGGCTATGATGCCGATGCCAAGGTCAAACTGCACCAGTGCGGCAGCACCGTCCGCCTCAGCGTCAATGGCCGGGGCCGCCGGGATCTGCTGATCGGTCGCTGAGCCCCAGCCCCCTGCATTCCATAAGCATCCCAAAGCTCCCACTGCTACCGCTGCAGTGGGAGTTTTTCTGTTAAGTTTTTGAAAATTTGCCCGGCAGATGGTGCAACCTTTGCCGGGTTGTGCTATAGTTAAAGTGGATAAAATTACATGGTTGCAAAGGAGAAAACGCCATGGAGCATTTTGTGGAGTTTCAGGACGTCTGCAAATATTACCAGACCGGAAGTGTGAAGATCGCCGCCGCCGACCACATGAACTTTTATGTGGACAAGGGGGAGTTCTGCATCATCGTAGGCCCCTCCGGTGCCGGCAAGACCACCTTGCTGAACATTCTGGGCGGCATGGACAGCTGCGATGAGGGCCATGTCTGGCTGGACGGCCGGGACGTGAGCCGCTTTTCAGAAAAGGCTCTTACCACCTACCGTCGGTACGACGTGGGCTTTGTGTTCCAGTTCTACAACCTGGTGCAGAACCTGACGGCGTTGGAAAATGTGGAGCTGGCCAGCGAGATCTGCCGGGACCCGCTGGACCCGGCCCAGACCCTGACCAGTGTGGGCCTGGGGGAGCGGCTGAACAACTTCCCGGCGCAGCTGTCCGGCGGCGAGCAGCAGCGGGTGTCCATTGCCCGGGCCCTGGCCAAAAACCCCAAGCTCCTGCTGTGCGACGAGCCCACCGGTGCCCTGGATTACAAGACCGGCAAACAGGTGCTGGGGCTTTTGCAGGAGACCTGCCGCAAGACCGGACGCACCGTCATCGTGATCACCCATAACACGGCCCTGACCGCCATGGCCGACCGTGTCATTCAGGTACGCAGTGGGCAGATCGTGTCCAACAAGGTCAACGAGCACCCGGTGCCAGTGGAAGAAATTGAGTGGTGAGTGCAGTGCAAAAAAGTTATCGCAAAAATATCCTCCGGGAGATGAAGGGCAACGCCAGCCGCATGGTCTCGCTGTTTGGCATCGTGGCCCTGGGGGTCATGATGCTGACAGGCCTCATGAGCATTGCCCCCAGTATGCGGAGCGCAGCCCAAAAATATTATGTGCAGCAAAATGTGTTTGACCTCCGGGTGCTGTCCACCCTGGGCCTTTCAGACCAGGACATTGCCGCCATTGCCGCCACCCCCGGGGTGGAGGCTGTGATGCCGGTAAAGACCCTGGACCTGGAGGCCAACTGGCAGGGCCAGGAGGAGCGCATGGTGGTGCAGCTGCAGGCCCTGCAGCAGGACCCGGCAGCGGACACCGATGCCAACATGAACCGTCTGGTGCTGCGCTCCGGCCGGATGCCCCAGGCCGCCGACGAGTGCGTGGTCCATGTAATGGGCTACCAGGCCGAGATCGCTGAGGGCACCGTGCTGACCCTTCCGGAAGATACGGAGGGGACAAAACACAAGGAATATACGGTGGTGGGGCTGGTACAGGACCCGCAGCACATCTCCACCGACAAAGAGAGCAGCACCGTGGGCAACGGTCAGCTGAACTACATCGCCTATGTGCTGGACGGGGAATTGACGGCAGATTACTACACCGCCTGTTATATCAAGGCGGAAAATGCCGGCCGGTACGATAATTATTCCCAGGAGTACCAGGAGGCGGTGGACCAGGTGGCGGACCGTCTGGAGCAGATCAGCACCGCCCAGTGTGTGCAGCGCCGGGAACAGCTCATGGACACCGCCAACCAGAAGCTGGCCGAGGCCCGTCAGACCTACGATGACCAGAAGGCCGAAGCCCTGCGGCGGTTTGCCCAAGCAGAGCAGCAGCTGGACGACGCCCAGCAGAAGCTGGACCAGGCTAAGGCCCAGCTGGACGCCGGAGAGGCCCAGCTGGCCCAGCAGAAAAAGAACCTGCCCAACACCATGGCAAGCGGAGCGGACCGGCTGGTGGACGGCGAAAACCAGGTGCTGGAGTTTGAGGAACAATTGCAGCAGATCCAGCTGCTGGTGAACCTGAAAAAGGTAGCCGACCCGCTGCTGACCTACGCCCAGACCGCCCTGGACAACGCCCAGAAAGCACTGGACGAGGCGGAGCCTGCCGACGAGGACTACATCGAGCTGCGGGACGCCCTGGCCAAGGCCCAGGCTGCCTATGACAACATCAACGGCCAGCTCCAGGGCTACCAGGCCCAGCTGGATGAAGGCAAAAAGCAGATGTACGCCCAGGGGCTCATCTCCTCCCCCAACCTGGACAACGATCAGCTGGTGGTGGAGGCCAAGGCCGCTCTGCGGCGGCTGAAGGTGCAGCTGCTGGAAGGCCAGCTGCAGCTTACCACCGGAACCGCCACTGCCTACAGCCAATTTGAGGCGGCCCGGGCCCAGTTGGACGCCGGGTGGCAGGAGTATCAGGCCGGGGTGCAGCAGCTGGCAGACTCCCGTGCCCAGTACGAGGCCCAAAAGGCCGATGCCCAGCAAAAGCTGGACGAGGGCCTGCAGCAGCTCACCGACGCTGAGGAGCAGGTGAGCAAGATCAAAAAGGGCGAATGGTATGTGCTGGACCGCAACAGCACCCTGAGCTTTGTGACCTTTGAGCAGTACGCCGACCGGATGGCTGCCATTGCCCGGGTGTTCCCGGTGTTCTTCTTCCTGGTGGCGGCCCTGGTGGCAACCACCACCATGACCCGTATGGTGGACGAGAACCGCCTCCAGATGGGCACCCTGAAGGCTCTGGGCTACTCCAACGCCAGCATTGCAGGCAAGTACCTGTTCTATGCCCTTACTGCCAGCGTGCTGGGCAGCATGGCCGGTATGGTGGTGGGCTTTTTGGTGTTCCCCAGCATTATCTGGTACGCCTATCAGCTGATCTTCAGCCTGCCCACCTTCACCCTGCGGTTCTACCCGGGCATGGCAGCCGCCAGCATGGCCATCAGTGCCGCTGTCATCGGCCTGGCCACCTGGAGTGCCTGCCGCTCCAGCCTGAAGGAAAAAAGTGCAGCACTGCTGCTGCCCAGGGCTCCCGTGGCAGGCAAGCGCATCTTCCTGGAGTACATCACCCCGCTGTGGAAGCGTATGAGCTTCTCCCAAAAGACCACCGCCCGGAACCTGTTCCGGTATAAGAAGCGGTTCTTTATGACGGTGCTGGGTGTGGCAGGCTGCACGGCCCTGCTGCTCATCGGCTTCGGCCTCCAGGACTCCCTGCTGCCCATCGTCACCAAGCAGTCCACAGAGCTGTCCCACAACGACCTGACCGTCACCCTCAGTGACCCTGCCGCCTTTACGGTGGAAAAGGGCCTGACCGATGCCCTGGAGGGGGGCCAGGTGGAGAACTGGGCGGCGGTGTACAGCAAGTCGGTGACCATCTACAATGCCGCCGGAGAAAGTGCCGGCGTCAGCGTGGTGGGTGCCCAGACCGACAGCCAGCTGAGCCGTTATGTGACCTTCCGCACCCGGCAGGGCCACAAGGCCATCCCCTTTGAAAAGGACAGCGTGGTGCTGACAGAAAAGACCGCCCTGAACCTGGGGGTGGAGCCGGGAGACTCCATCTGGGTGGAGAACCATGACGGAGAACGGGTGGAGATGACCCTGACCGGCGTGACGGAGAACTATATGTTCACCCGGCTGTATGTGTCCAATGCCCAGCTGCAGACCCTGCTGGGCACCCAGGATATCCCCTGGAACACGGTGTACGCCCAGACCCGCTGCGACAGTGCCGCCGACCGCAACACCATGCGGGAGACCCTGCTGGCCTGCAACTATGTGACCGGAGCCTCCTTTACAGAGGATGCCACCTCCATGTTCGACAACCTTATCGTGAGCCTGAACTCGGTGGTGGTGCTGATCATCGTGTGTGCTGCGGCCCTGGCGGCGGTGGTGCTGTACAACCTGATCAGCGTGAACCTGGCAGAGCGCAAAAAGGAGCTGGCCACCATCAAGGTGCTGGGCTTCTATGATAAGGAAGTGTACCGCTACATCTTCCGGGAGATCGACCTGCTGGCTCTCATGGGCTCTTGCGTGGGCCTGCTGCTGGGCATCCCCCTGCATCAGTTCATTATCCGCACGGTGGAAATGGACCAGCTGATGTTCATCCGGACCATTGCCCCCCACAGCTATCTGCTGAGCGTGGCACTGACCATGATCTTTACCCTAGTCGTCTGCTTTGTCATGCGCCGCCATGTGAAGAAGATCAGCATGGTGGAGAGCATGAAGGCACCGGAATAAGAAACGTCAGGGTTCATAAAAGATTCACGGATGCACAACACTTTTGCCGAAATTCTCTGGTAAGATAGAATCACCGGAAGGGAACGCCGCAAATCCCTTCTCCGGGACAACATGATTCCTCCTTTTCCAAACCAAATACCGTAAAAAAGCACCGCGCAACGGGTCCACTTCCCGTTGCGCGGTGCTTTTTGCGTCCCGGAACAACAGGAAACATGCTGCTGCACCAATGTTGTGCAGCAGCATGTTCGGGTCTGTGTCAGGAGGCCGGCAAAAACTGCAAGGTGACCGCCTCAGCGGCAAGGGCGTCGGCCTGCTCCCGGGTCAGCTTTTTGCACCCGACCATCCGGTTGAGCACCACCTGCATCCGCTTGACGGCCAGGTCCGGGCTGCTGTTGGGCGAGTAGGCCGATGGAGCATTGGGCAGGCCCGCCAGCATCACGGCTTCGGCGTCGGTGAGCTGCAGCGGCGTTTTGCCAAAGTAGCCCTGCGCGGCTTCGCCGATGCCGTAGTGCCCGCTGCCGAAATAGATGGTGTTGACGTACATTTCAAAGATCTGTTCCTTGTTATACTGCTTCTCAATGGCGAGGGCGGCGAACATCTCCGCCGCCTTGCGGGCCAGATGCTTTTCCTGAGTGAACAGGGTGTTCTTGGCCAGCTGCTGGGTGATGGTGCTGCCGCCCTCGGCAAAGCTGCCGGTGCGCAGGTCGGTCACCAGTGCCCGGGCAATGGACACCGGGTCCACACCCTTGTGGTGGGTGAAGCGGGAATCCTCCGCCGAGATCACGGCGTTGATGTAGGTCTGGGGCAGCTGGGCATAGGGAACGAACCCCTCGCGGGACGAAATGCTGCTGTACAGGGTATCAATGGGGGTGACCTGGATGGCGCTCTCATAGAGTTTGTGGCCTGTGACGGCAAAGTACCCGCCCGCTGCCACGAGGGCCAGCAGGGCAAGCAGCAGCACCGTGAGCAGCAGCTGCCGGAGAAAACGAAAAACGGTATGCATGGTGTGCTCCTTTCCGGGCGGTGGCCCGAATGACTGTATCATAAACGATTTTGGCCGGTTTGGCAAGGGACATTCCGGTTTTATTATAAGGTGCAGATTTTGCCGTTTTGTGACCAGAGCATGAATTTGTGCCGGTGTACGCCGTCGGACGGGCCGGGAAATCAAGCAAAGTAATACTCTTGACCGGAATGCACAAGGCACGGCACCGCGCAGCGGCCGTTCATCATGCACAAAATGCAAAATTGAAAAAAACGGAATTAACCCATTGACAAACTGGGTATTAGGAGATATAATGCGAACAACAAATCCACAAACCTTGTGGGGAATTGAAATGGAGATTCCCGGGTTTGTAGAGGAGTGGGAAAAAGCCGGAAAGGAGGGCACGAAGATGAAACTGATCTGGAACGAGCTGCTGCATGCAAACTTCCGCTGTGGGCGAATGTGTGGGGAACGGGCAGAGGAATTCACCGTGACCTGTACGATGCCCTCCTGTGCACGAATGTGTACGCCGATGGAGCGTTGAACAGAAGCAAACGGAAATGATCTGCCCGATACGCTGGAACTTGAGTGCGTATCGGGTGTTTTTGTATCAGGAAATTATACTAAAAGTTTAATGATAGAGGTATACTACAATGTCTGACTATAAATTTGAGACCCTTCAGCTGCACGTTGGCCAGGAGCAGGCCGATCCCGCGACCGATTCCCGCGCAGTGCCCATTTACCAGACCACTTCCTATGTGTTCCGCAACAGCCAGCACGCTGCGGACCGCTTCGGTCTGGCAGACGCCGGCAACATCTACGGCCGTCTGACCAACTCCACCCAGGATGTGTTCGAGAAGCGCATTGCTGCTCTGGAAGGCGGCGTGGCTGCTCTGGCTACCGCTTCCGGCGCTGCTGCCATCACCTACACCATCGAGGCACTGGCACAGGCCGGTGACCACATCGTGGCACAAAAGACCATCTACGGCGGCAGCTACAACCTGCTGGAGCACACCCTGACCCAGTTCGGCGTTTCCACCACCTTCGTCAACGCCCATGACCTGGCCGAGGTGGAGAATGCCATCCAGCCCAACACCAAGGCTGTCTATCTGGAGACCCTGGGCAACCCCAACAGCGATATCCCCGACATCGACGCCATTGCCGCCATCGCGCACAAGCACGGCTTGCCGCTGGTCATCGACAACACCTTCGGCACCCCGTACCTGATCCGCCCCATCGAGCACGGCGCTGACATCGTGGTGCACTCCGCCACCAAATTCATCGGCGGCCACGGCACCACCCTGGGCGGCATCATCGTGGACAGCGGCAAGTTCGACTGGAAGGCCAGCGGCAAGTACGGCAACATTGCTGACCCCAACCCCAGCTACCACGGCGTTTCCTTCGCCGACGCAGCCGGCCCCGCTGCCTTTGTCACCTACATCCGCGCCATCCTGCTGCGTGATACCGGCGCAACCATTTCTCCGTTCAACGCCTTCCTGCTGCTGCAGGGCACCGAGACCCTGAGCCTGCGCATCGAGCGCCATGTGGAGAACACCAAGAAGGTCGTGGAGTTCCTGGCCAACCATCCGCAGGTGGAAAAGGTCAACCACCCCTCTCTGCCGGATCACCCGGACCACGCCCTGTACGAGAAGTACTTCCCCAACGGCGGTGCTTCCATCTTCACCTTCAACATCAAGGGCGGCCGTGAAGAGGCCTTCAAGTTTATTGATAACCTGAAGGTGTTCTCTCTGCTGGCCAACGTCGCTGACGTGAAGAGTCTGGTCATCCACCCGGCTTCCACCACCCACAGCCAGCTGAACGATGAGGAGCTGGCCGAGCAGCAGATCTACCAGAACACCATCCGTCTGTCCATCGGCACCGAGCACATCGACGACATCATTGCCGATCTGGAAGCCGGTTTCGCAGCAGTCCGCGGCGAGTAATTACCCGTCTGCACGAGCTGCATCAGAACCTTTGTCTCTTTGTCCATTCTTCCTTTTTTCCAAAACAAACGCAAAAGCCCTCCGGTCCTGAAGCCGGAGGGTTTTTGCTGTTTCCGGGGTGTGATGCAAAGTGGGTTCGAGCAAACGAAAAGCACCCAGAAACTTACGATTCTAGGTTATATTTCTTGGCGGGCGCGGGTGGATTACGCGAGCCGCGCTGCTAAAAACAGCCCGCAGGGCTGTTTTTGCGCTGTCTTTGGCGACAGCGCCGCAGCTGTTCTCAGCCACCCGTTGTGTCCGCCGGAAAATTGTGCAAAACAAAAAGTTCAACGCACTTTCATACGTTGAACTTTTTTGGTGGGCGCGGGTGGATTACGCGAGCCGCGCATCTAAAAAAGCCCCGCAGGGGCTTTTTTCCCCGCCGGACTGTTCGGCGGGTCGATGCTGTTCGAATCCACCCTTGTGGCACGTTGTGAGGTTCTGATAAAACAGAAACTCCAGCGTCATAACAACGCTGGAGTTCTTGGTGG
>OOCE01000015.1_pt1 | contig 54487 bp, 60 predicted proteins | sample 1671421 | NCBI WGS metagenome assembly OOCE01 (sample SAMN06348155, study PRJEB24527) | human gut metagenome | biome: human gut; feature: ankylosing spondylitis patient; material: feces | host: Homo sapiens | place: China | collected 2015-10 | reverse complement strand
AAAAAGCTCTCCCTTTCGGGAGAGCTGGCATCGCGCAGCGATGACTGAGAGGGTTCAAACGGTTCAGTTCATCTTCTTGCCGAAGAACTCGACCTCTTTGCCGATGAACTGCATCAGCTCATCGAACTGGTCGGGGGTCAGGCTCTGGGCGCCGTCGCACTTGGCCTTGGCGGGGTTGTTGTGCACCTCGATCATCAGGCCGTCGGCCCCGGCGGCAACAGCAGCCTTGGCCAGCTCCGGCACCATCCAGGCGTGGCCGCAGGCATGGCTGGGGTCCACCACTACGGGCAGGTGGGTCATCTTGTGCAGCATCACCACACCGGCCAGATCAAGGGTGTTGCGCATGCTGGTCTCAAAGGTGCGGATGCCGCGCTCGCAGAGGATGACGTTCTCGTTGCCCTCGGCCATGATGTACTCGGCGCTCATCACGAACTCTTCCAGCGTATTGGCCAGGCCGCGCTTGAGCAGCACCGGCTTTTTCTGGCGGCCCACGGCCTTGAGCAGCTCAAAGTTCTGCATGTTGCGGGCACCCACCTGGATCAGGTCCACGTTCTCGAACAAGGGCAGGTGTTCGGTGTTCATGATCTCGGTGACGATGGGGGCACCGGTGGCGCGGCGGGCCAGCTTGAGCAGGTCCAGACCCTCGCTGCGCATGCCCTGGAAGGAGTAGGGGGAGGTGCGGGGCTTGAATGCACCGCCGCGCAGCAGAGAAGCACCGGCGGCCTTCACGCGCTGGGCACAGTAGGTGATCTGCTCTTCACTTTCAATGCTGCAGGGGCCGGCGATGACCGCAAAGTTGCCGCCGCCGATCTTCACGCCGTCCACGTCGATGACGCTGTCGTCCGGGTGGAACTTGCGGTTGGCCTTTTTATAAGGTTCGGACACGCGGCGGCAGGTCTCCACCACGGGGTTGGCCAGCACCCAGCTTTCGGCAATGGCCTTGGTGTCGCCGATGAGGCCCAGAATATGGGTATCGCTGCCCTTGGAGTCGTTGATCTGCAGGCCCATGCCCTCCAGCTCGTGGCAGAACTCGCGCACCTGTACGTCGGGGGCATTCTGTTTCAGTACGATGATCATACGGCAAATCTCCTTTATCGGTACGGCAGGGAGGGGCCTCCGCTGCGTGGACTGCAATACGGGACTTCAGTTTCCTGAAGTGATGATGCCATGATATCACTGCTGCTGCCGGAAGTCAAGGGCGGCTTTTCATTTTTTCAAAAAAGTGGTAGAATGAAAGAAAGTGATAGATAGAGAGGGAAGTAATATGGGAAAAGAAGCAAAAACCAATGCCATGCGCATTCTGGAACGTGAAAAGGTGCCCTATACGGCCCACGAGTACGCCCACGAAGAGGGCGTGGCCGTGGCCGGTGTGGATGTGGCCGGCAGCATGGGCGAGGACCCGGCCTGCGTATACAAGACGCTGGTGACCCAGGGCAGCAGCAAAAACTACTTTGTGTTTGTCATCCCGGTGGCGGCCGAGCTGGACCTGAAAGCCGCCGCCCGCAGCGTGGGCGAAAAGAGCGTGGCCATGATCCATGTAGCCGACATCAACAAGGTCACCGGCTATGTGCGCGGCGGCTGCAGCCCCGTGGGCATGAAAAAGCAGTACAAGACCGTGTTCGACGAGAGCGTCCTCGCACAGGAAAAAGTGTATGTTTCCGGCGGGCGCATCGGCACCCAGGTGTGCTGTGCTCCGGCGGACCTTATCCGTGCCGCCCGGGCCACCACGGCAAAGATCATCTTCTGAACCGGGCAGAAAAGTACGTCTTTTGGGACAAAGACGGTTGGAAGATTTTACGGAAAATATACTCAAACCATAAGTCATACTTAAAAAGAAAAACGATGGCGAAACTGCACAAAACTTTTGAAAGTTTTTTGGCGCATGGAAACACAAGGGAGAATTTGCCGCAACACCCTTTGCAAAGCCATTATTTTGCCGTAAACTGTATGTAGCACAGGGACGGTCACCCCATAGAGCGGGCCCCGCACCCTGCAGAAATGTCAGCACAGAAACTGCGGAGGAAGAGATCCATGAAAAAGACGCTGCCGGGTCGCATGGGACGAACCAATATTCGTGCATGTCAGGGGCATCGTGCAGCTTCGTGCAAGGCATGGGAACAGAATACGCAAAAATAAAGGCTGTGGTGCAGGTGTACCACTGCCTTTTTTGTTTGTCAGAAGTGGAAAGAGAGGGTTTGGATTATGGTTCGTAAAGTTGCTGTGATCATGGGTTCCGACAGCGATTGGCCGGTGGTCAAGGGGGGCTGTGCCCAGCTCAAAGCGCTGGATATCCCCTTTGAAGCACACATCCTGTCGGCACACCGCACGCCCGCCGAGGCGGCTGCGTTTGCAAAAAGCGCAAAGGCCAATGGCTTTGGCGTCATCCTGTGCGCGGCCGGCATGGCAGCCCATCTGGCCGGTGCCTTTGCCGCCAACACTACGCTGCCGGTGATCGGCATCCCCATGAAGGGCGGTGCCATGGACGGTCTGGATGCCCTGCTGGCCACCGTGCAGATGCCCAGCGGCATCCCGGTGGCCACCGTGGCCCTGAACGGCGCCAAGAACGCCGCCTGGCTGGCCGCTGAGATCCTGGCACTGGGCGATGAGGCTCTGGCCGAGAAGCTGGAAGCCGAGCGCACCGCCATGGCGGCACAGATCGCGGCCAAGGAGGAAAAACTGCAGGCGGAGATCGCCGAACTGTAAAGGAGAACCAATGTCTGATTTTGCATATCCGCTGCACGAAGAATGCGGCGTTTTTGGCCTCTACGACCGGGCCGGCACCGAGGATGTGGCCGCTGCCGCCTACTCGGCGCTGTATGCCCTGCAGCACCGCGGGCAGGAGAGCTGCGGCATCGCCGTGAACGACGACGGCGTCATCCAGGGCCACCGGGATCTGGGCCTTGTGAACGAGGTGTTCACCCCGGCGGTGCTGGGCAGCCTGGCCAACCCCAACGCCCATATGGCCACCGGCCATGTGCGCTACGCCACCTCCGGCAGCCGCATCCGGGCCAATGCTCAGCCCATGATCGTGCGGCACGGCCGCGGCACCATGGCCCTGTGCCACAACGGCAACCTGACCAATGCCATTGAGCTGCGGCGTCAGCTGGAAAACGAGGGTGCCATCTTCCACGGCTCCTCGGACACCGAGGTCATCTGCTACCTCATCACCCGCAACCGCCTGCGCATGGGCAGCATCGAGACGGCCATCAGCAAGACCATGGACGTGCTGGAAGGCGCGTACAGTCTGGTGATCATGTCCGCCACCAAGCTCATCGCGGTGCGCGACCCCCGCGGCTACCGGCCCCTGTGCATCGGCACCCTGCCCGGCGGCGGCTACGTCTTTGCCAGCGAGAGCTGTGCCCTGGACGCTGTGGGTGCCACCCTGCTGCGGGACGTGAAACCCGGCGAGATCGTGGTGGCCGACGCCAAGACCGGTGAGCTGCGCAGCATCACCGACCATGTGGGCCGCCCGGACACCCAGATGTGCGTGTTCGAGTTCATCTACTTTGCCCGCCCGGACAGCATCATCGAGGGCAGCTCGGTGCACGAGGCCCGCAAGCAGGCCGGCCGGTTCCTGGCACAGGAACACCCGGTGGATGCCGATGTGGTCATCGGCGTGCCGGACTCCGGCCTGGACGCCGCCCTGGGTTACTCCCAGGAGAGCGGCATCCCCTACGGCATCGGCTTCATCAAGAACAAATACATCGGCCGCACCTTCATTCAGGGCAGCCAGAAGCAGCGCGAGAACAGCGTGCGCATCAAGCTGAACGTGGTGTCCAGCACGGTCAAGGGCAAGCGCGTGGTGCTGGTGGATGACTCCATCGTGCGCGGTACCACCTCTGCCCGCATCATTAAGCTGCTGCGGGACGCCGGTGCCACCGAGGTACACTTCATGGTGTCGGCACCGCCGTTCAAATATCCCTGCTACTTCGGCACCGACATCCCCGACCAGAAACTGCTGGTGGCCACCGGACGCACGGTGGACCAGATCAATGAGATCATCGGGGCCGACACCCTGGGCTACCTGTCCACCGAGCATGTGGTGCAGCTGGCCAAAAACGCAAACTGTGGGTTCTGCACCGCCTGCTTCACCGGCGAATATGCCGTGAAGCCGGACGAGGTGCTTTCCACCGATATCCACGAACGCCACCTGAACGACCGCCCCAAGGACGAGAAAAAGTTAGGAGAGTAACACCATGGAAAAGAGCTATTCGGAAAGCTACGCCGCAGCAGGCGTGGACATCACCGCCGGTTACCGTTCGGTCGAACTGATGAAGCAGTATGTGGCCCGCACCATGAACGAGCACTGCATCGGCGGGCTGGGCGGCTTTGGCGGCCTGTTTGAACTGGACTGCACCGGCTACAAGCACCCGGTGCTGATCTCCGGCACCGACGGCGTGGGCACCAAGCTGAAGATCGCCATGATCATGGACAAGCACGACACCATCGGCATCGACTGTGTGGCCATGTGCGTCAACGATGTCATCTGTGCCGGTGCAAAGCCGCTGGTGTTCCTGGACTACATCGCCTGCGGCCGCAACATCCCGGAAAAGATCGCCGAGATCGTCAAGGGCGTGGCCGAGGGCTGCGTGCAGGCCGACTGCTCTCTGGTGGGCGGCGAGACGGCCGAGCACCCGGGCATGATGCCGGAGGACGAGTACGATCTGGCCGGTTTTACCGTGGGCGTCGTGGACAAGGAAAAGATCCTGAGCAATGACACCATGAAGCCCGGCGATGTGATCATCGCTCTGCCTTCCACCGGTGTGCACTCCAACGGCTTCTCGCTGGTGCGCAAGATCTTTGACATCGACGGCAACCCCGACGTGCTGCACACCACGCCCGCCGAGCTGGGCGGCAAGAGCCTGGGCGAGGCCCTGCTGGCTCCCACTAAAATTTACGTTAAGCCGGTGCTCAAGGTGCTGGAGGAAGTGGATGTCAAGGGCATTTCCCACATCACCGGCGGCGGCTTCTATGAGAACATTCCCCGCAGCCTGAAGAAGGGCTGCTGCGCCCGCATCCACAAGGCGGACGTCCGCACCCCGGCACTGTTCCACCTGATGCAGAAGGAGGGCGGCATCTCCGAGCACGATATGTTCAACACCTTCAACATGGGCGTGGGCATGGTGCTCACCGTGCCTGCCGAGCAGGCCGACAAGGCGCTGGAGATCCTGCATGCCAACGGTGAGCCGGAGGCTTACCGTCTGGGCGTCATCGCAGAAGGCGAGGGTGTGGAGCTGTGCTGAACATTGCAGTGTTAGTTTCCGGCGGCGGCACCAACCTGCAGGCCCTGCTGGACAGTGAGGCCCGCGGCGAGAACCCCAACGGAAAGATCACCCTGGTGGTGGCCTCCAAGCCCGGCGTCTATGCGCTGGAACGTGCCGCAAAGGCCGGTGTGGAGAGCTGCGTGGTGCGCCGCAGGGACTACGACAACAGCGAAGATTTTGACGCGGCCCTGCTGGGTACGCTGAAAGCACACAACATCGACCTTGTGGTGCTGGCAGGCTTTCTGTCGGTGCTGGGGCCCAGCGTCATCGCGGCCTATCCGCGCCGCATCCTGAACGTGCACCCGGCGCTCATCCCGTCCTTCTGCGGGCCGGGCATGTACGGCCTGCGCCCCCATGAAGCGGCCCTTGCCCGTGGCTGCAAGGTCACCGGTGCCACCGTCCACTTTGTGAACGAAGAATGCGACGGCGGGCCCATCCTGCTGCAGAAGGCCGTGGACATCCTGCCCGGCGACACCCCGGAGGTGCTGCAGAAACGGGTCATGGAGCAGGCAGAATGGAAGCTGCTGCCCAAGGCGGTCGCCATGGTGTGCAGCGGAGAGATCGAGTAAAAACTCCTTCCGTCACGCCTGACGGCGTGCCACCTCCCTCTGGGAGGGAGCTGTCGCTGAAGACGACTGAGGGAGTTTCGTAAATAGGAGAACAACAATGGAAAAGATCGACCTGAACGAATATCTGGCCTCCAACGAATACCCCGGCCGCGGCATTGCGGTGGCAAAGGCCCCGGACGGCCGACAGATGTTCATCGGCTACTTCATCATGGGCCGCAGCGAGAACAGCCGCAACCGTGTGTTCGACCCCGTGCCGGAGCGCGGCGGCATCTGCACCATGGCAGCCGACCCCGCCAAGCTGGAGGACCCCAGCCTGATCATCTATAACCCGGTGCTGACGCTGGGCCGTACCCACATCGTGACCAACGGCGACCAGACCGATACCATCTATGACCTGATGAGCCAGGGCAAGAGCTTTGCGGATGCACTGCGCACCCGCACCTTTGAGCCGGACGGCCCCAACTACACCCCCCGCATCTCTGCGGTGGTGTATGCGGACGGCAGCTACCAGATGAGCATCCTCAAGTCTGCCGACGGCAACGGCGACAGCGTGCAGCGCTATTTCTTTGATTACCCCCAGCCCGTGGCCGGAGAGGGCCACTTCATCAGCACCTACAAGCACAATGGCAGCCCCATCCCCAGCTTTGAGGGTGAGCCGCTGCGCTTTGCCTGCCCCCGCACCATCGGCGACTTTGCCCACGGCCTGTGGAGCAGCCTGAACGCCGACAACAAGGTGAGCCTGTTCGCCCGGGTCATCGACCTGGAGAGCGGCGAGAGCGGCGACATGATCTTCAACAAATACGACGCCGTGTGCAGCGACCTGGACGACCCCGAAGAGCCGGAGCTGCTGCCCGAAGAGCTGGAACTGCTCAAAAAGCTTGACGCGGAAGAAGAATAAGAGTACACCATAGAGGAACCAAGGAGGATGCACCAATGAATGAACTCGCACTGAAGTACGGCTGCAACCCCAACCAGAAGCCCAGCCGCATTTATATGGAAGATGGCTCTGACCTGCCCGTTACTGTTCTGAACGGCAAGCCCGGCTACATCAATTTTCTGGATGCCCTCAACTCCATCCAGCTGGTCAAGGAGCTGAAGGCGGCCTGCGGCCTGCCCGCAGCAGCCTCCTTCAAGCATGTGTCCCCGGCGGGTGCCGCCCTGGGCCTGCCCCTCACTGAGGTGGAGCGCAAGATGTACCACATCGCCCCGGATGCAGAGCTGTCCCCGCTGGCCTGCGCCTACGCCCGCGCCCGCGGTGCCGACCGCATGTCCTCCTTCGGCGACTGGATCGCCCTGTCGGATGTGTGCGACGTGCCCACCGCAAAGCTGATCCAGCACGAGGTGTCCGACGGCATCATTGCACCGGGCTACGAGCCGGAAGCACTGGCCATCCTGTCCGGCAAGAAGAAGGGCAACTACAACGTGGTGGCCATCGACCCCGCCTACCAGCCCGCACCCATCGAGCACAAGCAGGTGTACGGCATCACCTTTGAGCAGGGCCGCAACGAGCTGGTCATCAACGCCGACACCATGCTGAACAACTGGGTCACCGAGAACAAGGACGTGACCGAGGAGCAGAAACGCGATCTGGTCATTGCCCTCATCACCCTCAAGTACACCCAGTCCAACAGCGTGTGCTACACCGCAGGCGGTCAGACCATCGGCGTGGGTGCCGGCCAGCAGAGCCGCATCCACTGCACCCGTCTGGCAGGCCAGAAGGCTGACAACTGGCAGCTGCGCCACATGGACAAGGTACTGAACCTGCCCTTCCGTGACGATATCGCCAAGCCCAACCGCGACAACGCCATTGACGTGTACATCGGCGACACCCCGGAGGATGTCATTGGTGATGACGTCTGGGCCGAGACCTTCACCGAGCAGCCCGCCCCGCTGACCGCCGAGGAAAAGAAGGAATACCTGAGCAAGGTCACCGGCGTGTGCCTGGGTTCCGACGCCTTCTTCCCCTTCGGCGACAACATCGAGCGCGCCCGCCGCTCCGGCGTGACCGCCATCGTGCAGCCCGGCGGTTCCATCCGTGACCAGCAGGTCATTGATACCTGCAACAAGTACGGCATCGCCATGGCCTTCTGCGGCCTGCGGCTGTTCCATCACTAAGAGAAGGTGTAAAAATGAGCAAAAAAATTCTGGTGGTTGGCGGCGGCGGCCGCGAGCACGCCATCATCAAAGCACTGAAAAAGAGCCCCGACTGCGGCGAGATCTGGTGTGCCCCCGGCAACGGCGGCATCCGCTACGACGCCAAGTGCAAGAACATCAAGGCCACCGATGTGGAGACCATGGTGGGCTTTGCGGTCGAGGAAAAATTTGATTACGTCGTGGTGGCGCAGGATGACCCGCTGGCCCTGGGCATGGTGGACGAGCTGGCAAAGGCCGGCATCCCGGCCTTTGGCCCGGACAAGGCCGCTGCCCGCATCGAGGCGTCCAAGGTGTTCTCCAAGGACCTGATGAAGAAATACGGCATCCCCACCGCGAAGTATGAGACGTTTGATGACCCGGCCAAGGTCATGGCGTACATCAAGGCCGAGGGCAAGTACCCGGTGGTCATCAAGGCCGATGGCCTGGCTCTGGGCAAGGGCGTGCTGATCTGCGAGAACGAGCAGCAGGCCGCAGAGGGCATCAAGGAGATCATGCTGGACAAGAAGTTCGGCGCATCCGGCAACCATGTGGTGGTGGAAGAGTTCCTCACCGGCCCGGAGGTCAGCGTGCTGAGCTTTACCGACGGCAAGGTGGTCAAGCCCATGGTGTCGTCCATGGACCACAAGCGTGCCAACGACCACGACACCGGCCTGAACACCGGCGGCATGGGCACCGTTGCCCCGAACCCCTACTACACCCCGGAGATCGCCGCCGAGTGCATGGAAAAGATCTTCCTGCCCACCATCCATGCCATGAACGCCGAGGGCTGCCCCTTCAAGGGCTGCCTGTACTTCGGTCTGATGCTCACCCCGGACGGCCCCAAGGTCATCGAGTACAACTGCCGCTTCGGTGACCCCGAGACCCAGGTGGTGCTGCCCCTGCTGGAGGGCGACCTGCTGCACATCATGGAGGCCTGCACCAACGGCACTCTGGCCGACGAGGACGTCAAGTTCTCGGACGGCGCAGCCGCCTGCGTCATTCTGGCCTCCGGCGGCTACCCGGTGGCCTACGAGAAGGGCAAGCCCATCTCCGGCCTGGTGGACGGTCAGCTGCCGGACGAAGAGAATGTGACGGTCTACCACTCCGGTACGGCCCTCACCGAGGACGGCCAGCTTGTGACCAACGGCGGCCGTGTGCTGGGCGTGACCGCCACCGGCCCGCGCCTGACCAACGCCCTGAGCCACGCCTATGAGGCAGCCGAGAAGATCCATTTCGACAAGCTGCACAAGCGCAGCGACATCGGCCTGCGTGCGCTGAAGGCACTGGCAGAAAAGCAGTAAAAATGATTAAGGGGGAACTTACCCATGGTCTATCGTATTTATGTGGAAAAAAAGCCCGGCTTTGACGTCGAGGCAAACGGCCTGAAGAACGAGCTCACCGGCCTGCTGGGCATCCGGTCGCTCACCGGCCTGCGCCTGCTCAACCGCTACGACGTGGAGGGCATCGACGAGGTGCTGTTCCACCAGTGCGTCAGCACTGTGTTCAGCGAACCGCCGGTGGACAACACCTATGCCCAGCTGCCGGAGCACGAGGGCACGGCATTTGCCGTGGAGTACCTGCCCGGCCAGTTCGACCAGCGTGCCGATTCCGCCGCCGAGTGCATCCAGCTCATCAGCCAGGGCGAGCGCCCGCTGGTGCGCTCTGCCCGCGTCTACCTGCTGGAAGGTGCCCTGACCGACGAGCAGCTGGCCGAGATCAAAAAATATGTCATCAACCCGGTGGAGGCCCGTGAGGCTTCGCTGGACAAGAAGGCTACCCTGAAAATGGAGTACCCCGTGCCCACCGCTGTGGCGGTGCTGGACGGCTTCAACCAGCTGGACGAAGAGGGCCTGAAGAAGTTCATCGACGAGAACGGCCTGGCCATGGATCTGGGCGACATCAAGTTCTGCCAGGAGTATTTCCGCTCCGAGCAGCGCGACCCCACCATCACCGAGATCAAGATGATCGACACCTACTGGTCCGATCACTGCCGCCACACCACCTTCGGCACCATTCTGGACGATGTGCAGATCGACGACGAAGTGGTGCAGGCTGCCTTTGACCGCTACATGGCCATGCGCAAGGATCTGGGCCGCGAGGGCAAGCCCCGCTGCATGATGGATCTGGCTACCATCGGTGCCAAGGAGCTGAAGAAGCAGGGCATCCTGAAGAACCTGGACGAGTCTGAGGAGATCAACGCCTGCACCGTGAAGATCAAGTGCGACGTGAACGGCAAGGACGAGGACTGGCTGTTCCTGTTCAAGAACGAGACCCACAACCACCCCACCGAGATCGAGCCCTTCGGCGGCGCAGCCACCTGCATCGGCGGTGCCATCCGTGACCCGCTGTCCGGCCGCAGCTACGTCTATCAGGCCATGCGTGTGACCGGTGCCGGTGACCCGCTGGTGCCTGTGAGCGAGACTTTGCCCGGCAAGCTGCCCCAGCGCAAGCTGGTGACCACTGCCGCCGCCGGTTATTCCTCCTACGGCAACCAGATCGGTCTGGCTACCGGTCAGGTGGATGAGATCTACCACCCCGGCTATGTGGCAAAGCGCATGGAGATCGGTGCGGTGGTGGGTGCCACCCCGGCTTCCCATGTGCGCCGCGAGTGCCCGGCTCCCGGGGATGTGATCGTGTTGCTGGGCGGCCGCACCGGCCGCGACGGCGTGGGCGGTGCCACCGGTTCCTCCAAGGCCCACAAGCTGGACAGCCTGGAGCACTGCGGTGCCGAGGTGCAGAAGGGCAATGCCCCCATCGAGCGCAAACTCCAGCGTCTGTTCCGCCGTGAGGACGCCTGCAAGATGATCAAGCGCTGCAACGACTTTGGCGCAGGCGGCGTGTCGGTGGCCATCGGCGAGCTGGCCGACGGTCTGTTCATCGACCTGAACAAGGTCACCAAGAAGTACGATGGTCTGGACGGCACGGAGCTGGCCATCAGCGAGAGCCAGGAGCGCATGGCTGTGGCACTTGCCCCGGAGGACGTGGACAAATTCATCGCCATCGCCAATGAAGAGAACCTCGAGGCTACCCCCGTGGCCAAGGTCACCGAGGAAAAGCGCCTGAACATGGTGTGGAACGGTGTGTCCATCGTGAACATCAGCCGCGAGTTTTTGAACTCCAACGGTGCCGAGAAGCACCAGAACGTCCATGTGGAAAAGGGCAGCGTCTGGCAGCCCCAGTGGGCCGGCCTGACCTTCAGCCAGAAGATGAAGAACATGGTGGGCGACCTGAACGTCTGCAGCAAGAAGGGCCTTTCCGAGCGGTTCGACTCCACCATCGGTGCCGCTACCGTGCTCATGCCCTTCGGCGGTGCCTACCAGCTCACCCCGCAGAACGCCATGGTGGCAAAGCTGCCGGTGGACGGCGAGACCAGCACCTGCTCCGGCATGGCTTGGGGCTTCAACCCCTACCTGATGAGCGCCGACCAGTACAAGGGTGCCCGTCTGGCCGTGGTGGAAAGCGTGACCAAGCTGGTGGCCACCGGCTTCCGCTATGAGGACGCTTACCTCACCTTCCAGGAATACTTCGAGCGCCTGGGCACCGCCCCGGAGCGCTGGGGCAAGCCGCTGGCCGCCCTGCTGGGCGCACTGGATGCCCAGATGGGCCTGGGCATCGCCTCCATCGGCGGCAAGGACAGCATGTCCGGCTCCTTTGAGAAGCTGGATGTGCCTCCCACGCTGGTGTCCTTCGCCACTGCCATCGGCAAGGCAAACAAGGTGGTCTCCACCGAGTTCAAGAAGCCCGAGAGCACCGTGGTGCTCATCCGTCCCATCACCGACCCGGAGACCGGCTGCCCCAACTTCTTCTCCCTGAAGGCCAACTACAAGGTCGTGGAGGACATGATCGAGGAGGGCATGGTGGCCTCTGCCTGCTCCGTGGGCTACGGCGGCATTGCCGAGGCCCTGTTCAAGATGGGTCTGGGCAACCACATCGGTTTCAAGATGCGGGCAGACCTGACCACCCACCAGATGTTCGAGCCCATGTACGGCTCCATCGTGCTGGAAATGGTGTCCGACGCACCCGCCGGTGAGATCCTGGGCGAGACCACCAAGGAATACACCTTCGAGGCCTGCGGCGAAACGCTGGATATGGCACAGCTGCAGGAGGTCTGGGAGGCCAAGCTGGAGCCGGTGTACCCCTACCGCAAGGCAGGCCCCACCGTGGAGCCCATCACCGGCAGCCTGACCGCCCCCGCCGCACCCAAGATCGGTGTGGCAAAGCCCAAGGTCATCATCCCGGTGTTCCCCGGCACCAACTGTGAGTATGACACCGCAAAGGCCTTTGCCCGTGCCGGTGCCGACCCGGAGATCCTGGTCATCCGCAACCTGACCCCCGCCGACGTCACGGCCAGCTGCGAAGCACTGGTCAAGGCCATCGACAACAGCCAGATCGTGATGCTGCCCGGCGGCTTCTCCGGAGGCGACGAGCCGGACGGCAGCGCCAAGTTCATCGCCTCCTTCTTCCGCAGCCCGGCGGTCACCGAGGCAGTGCGCCGTCTGCTGCAGCAGCGCGACGGCCTGATGCTGGGCATCTGCAACGGCTTCCAGGCCCTGATCAAGCTGGGTCTGGTGCCTTACGGCGATATCCGCCCCATCACGGCTTATGACCCCACCCTGACCTTCAACACCATCGGCCGCCACCAGAGCATGCTGGTGCGCACCCGCATCGCCTCCACCGGCAGCCCCTGGCTGAGCAAGTGCGCCGTGGGCGACGAGCACACTGTGGCCATCAGCCACGGCGAAGGCCGTTTCGTGGCTCCGCAGGAGGTGCTGGACACCCTGATCAAGAACGGTCAGGTGGCCACTCAGTATGTGGACCTGACCGGCACGCCCACCATGGATCAGCGCTGCAACCCCAACGGTTCGGTGCTGGCCATCGAGGGCATCACCAGCCCGGACGGCCGTGTGTTCGGCAAGATGGGCCACTCGGAGCGCAGCGGCGAGTATCTGTACAAGAACGTCACCGGCGACAAGTACCAGCCGATCTTTGAGGGCGGCGTGGACTATTTCAAGGTTTGATGGTACAATAATAAAAAACCATCAGGAGGAAACAACCAATGTCTCAGCATGACCGTTATATCAGCCCGTTTTCCACCCGGTATGCCTCGGACGAGATGCAGTACATCTTTTCCGATGACAACAAGTTCCGCACCTGGCGCCGCCTGTGGGTGGCACTGGCACGGGCCGAGATGAACCAGGGCCTGACCAACATCACCCCCGACATGGTGGCCGAGCTGGAAGCCCATGTGGACGACATCAATTACGAAGTGGCCATTGAGCGCGAAAAGCTGGTGCGCCACGACGTGATGAGCCACGTTTATGCCTACGGCCAGCAGTGCCCCAAGGCAGCCGGCATCATCCATCTGGGTGCCACCAGCTGCTATGTGGGCGACAACACCGACATCATCGTCATGCGGCAGGGCCTGGAGCTGGTGCGCAAAAAGCTCATCGGCGTGCTGGCAAAGCTGGCCCGCTTTGCCGAGGAATACAAGGACATGCCCTGCATGGCCTACACCCACTGCCAGCCTGCCCAGCCCACCACCGTGGGCAAGCGTGCCACCCTGTGGGCCAACGAGCTGGTGATGGACCTGCAGGAGATCGACCACCGTCTGGCTACTCTGCAGCTGCGCGGCGTCAAGGGTACCACCGGCACCCAGGCATCCTTCATGGAGCTGTTCAAGGGCGATGCCGACAAGATCCGCGCGGTGGACGCTTCCATTGCTGAGGAGATGGGCTTTGACCCCAAGGCCGTCATCCCGGTGTCCGGCCAGACCTACAGCCGCAAGGTGGACGCCTTTGTGCTCAACGCACTGGCCGGCATCGGCCAGAGCTGCATGAAGTTTGCCACCGACCTGCGCCTGCTGGCCAACTTCAAGGAGATGGAGGAGCCCTTTGAAAAGAACCAGATCGGCTCTTCCGCCATGCCCTACAAGCGCAACCCCATGCGCTGCGAGCGTATCTGCGCCCTGAGCCGTTACCTGATGGTGGACGTGCTGAACCCCAGCTTCACCACCGGCACCCAGTGGTTCGAGCGCACCCTGGACGACAGCGCCAACAAGCGCGTGGCCATGGCCGAGGGCTTCCTGGCCACCGACGCCATCCTGAACATCATGCTCAACGTCACCGACGGCATCGTGGTGTACCCCAAGGTGGTGCGCAGCCGCCTGATGGCTGAGCTGCCCTTCATGGCCAGCGAGAACATCATGATGCAGGCCGTGGAAAAGGGCGGCAACCGTCAGGAGCTGCACGAGCGCCTGCGCCAGCACGCCATCGCCGCCGGCAAGCAGGTCAAGGAAGAAGGCCTGCCCAACGACATGGTGGACCGCATTGCTGCCGACCCCGCCTTTGGCCTGACCAAGGAGGAGATCGTGGCAGGTCTGGTGCCGGAGAACTTTGTGGGCCGTGCACCCCAGCAGGTGGAAGAGTTTGTGGCCAACGTGTTGCAGCCCATCTTTGACGCCAACCCCGATGCCGTGGAGCAGCACGCATCCCTGAGCGTCTGATGACAGTATAAATTGCAAAAAGGAGAAGCCCACGGGCTTCTCCTTTTTGCGTTTGCGCCTTGCACGATTTTGTCTGCCATGCTACACTGGGAGCAGAACATAAAAAGGAGTACCGCAGATGCGATTGGATAAATATCTGGCCGAGACGGCCCAGTGCACCCGCAGCGAGGCAAAGGCTCTGCTGGCCAAGGGCCGGGTGCAGGTGAACGGTGCCGTCTGCAAAAAAGGGGACACCCAGCTCAAAGAAACCGACACCGTGGCCGTGGACGGCAAAGCCCTGAACTACCGGCAGTTCGTCTATCTCATGCTCAACAAGCCGGAAGGCGTGGTGAGCGCATCCACCGATAAGCGGGACACCACGGTGGTGGACCTGGTGGGGGATGCCTACCCCCGGCGGGAGCTGTTCCCGGCGGGCCGTCTGGACAAGACCAGCACCGGCTTTGTGCTGCTGACCGATGACGGCGGATTTGCCCATGATATCCTTGCCCCGAAGCGCCATGTCTCCAAGACCTATACCGTCACGCTGGACACCCCCCTCACCGAGGAGATGCGCACCGGCTTTGCCGCGGGGGTCACGCTGGCCGACGGCACGGCCCTGTCCCCGGCCGAGGTGACCGCCCTTTCTCCGGACGGCCTGACCGTGCGGGTGGTGCTGAAGCAGGGGGTGTACCACCAGATCAAACGGATGTTCGGCGTGTACGGGGCCGGGGTGAACGGCCTGCACCGGGACGCCATCGGCGGGCTTGCACTGGACGAGAACCTTGCGCCGGGCCAGTGGCGGGAACTTTCGGACGATGAGGTGGCAGAAATTACCAGAGGATGAGGGCCGCTTTTCACCCGGATTTCAAAAAAACATCACATTTTAAAGCTAAAATAGTGCCAAGAACCACGCAAAAAAGCACTTTTTTGGCCTGCAAACGCCCCGAAAGATAATTTCAACAAGAAAGAATTATCTTTTTTGTTGAAATATGTTGCAAAAGTAAATTCTTTTGTGTAAAATATAGATTGTAATGCAGCGAAATTGGTAAAAATCACAGTCGCTGCCGCTGCGGTTTGCACAAACGAGGAAAAGGGGTAACCAGTATGGCCAATAGAGTATTTCAAAGCGTGATCTACCAGATGAAAGATGCGATCAACCGGGTGGTCGGCGTGGTGGATGAGACCGGCGCTGTCATTTCCTGCTCGGAACTGAACCTGATCGGGGAAGTGCGCGACGGCTTTGTGGCGGAGCGCCTGACCGCAGGGGACCGCTTTGTGCGCGATGGTTACACCTACCAGCAGTTCTCCAGCGCAAAGCACAACGATTACGCGGTGTTCGTGGAAGGTGCCGACGAGACGGCCGGCCAGTTTGCCGCCGTGCTGTCCATCAGCCTGCAGAGCATCAAGCAGTATCATGACGAAAAGTTCGACAAGTCCAACTTCATCAAGAACGTGGTGCTGGACAACATCCTGCCCGGCGATATCTACGCCAAGGCCCGCGAGCTGCACTTTGCCACCGACGTTTCCCGCGTGGTGTTCATCGTGCGCGTGACTTCCGGCGGCGACATCTCGGCTTATGATGTGGTCAGCAGCCTGTTCCCGGACAAGCAGAAGGACTTTGTGTTCAACATCAGCGAGACCGATACCGTGCTGGTCAAGGAGATCCGCAAGGGCATCGACCGCACCGACATGGAAAAGCTGGCCGCCAGCATCGTGGATACCCTGTCCGGCGAGCATTACATCAAGGCCGTGGTCGGCATCGGCACCCCCATCTCCAACGTGAAGGATCTGGCCACCTCCTTCAAGGAGGCCCAGATCGCCATGGAAGTGAGCAAGGTGTTCGACACCGAGAAGCAGATCATCCGCTACGACAACCTCGGCATCGCCCGCCTGATCTACCAGCTGCCCACCACCGTGTGCGAGATGTTCCTGCGCGAGGTGTTCAAGCAGGGCAGCATCGAGAGCCTGGATCAGGAGACCCTGTTCACCATCCAGCGCTTCTTTGAGAACAACCTGAACGTTTCGGAAACCAGCCGCGGTCTGTTCGTGCACCGCAACACGCTGGTGTATCGTCTGGAAAAGATCAAAAAGCTGACCGGCCTGGACCTGCGTGAGTTCGACGACGCTATCGTCTTTAAGGTAGCGCTGATGGTCAAGAAGTACCTGTCCAACAACCCGGCCAAATATTGATGCAACCGCCGCACAGGGTTCCCTGTCCGGCACCGGAACCGGCCGCTCGACCCCGATGCTGGCCGGTTCTTTTTGCCTGTGGAAATGACCCCTTGCAGGCAGAACAGGCTGCAGGGGTCTTGACCATCAAAAAACTTTGATGTCAGGAGTAAAAGCGTTCCATGATTGATTTTGAACACGTCTCCAAAGAGTACAAAAAGGGCGGACGCCTGGCCCTGGAGGACATCAACCTCCATGTGGACGACGGCGAATTCGTCTTTCTGCTGGGCCATTCCGGTGCCGGCAAATCCACGCTGCTCAAGCTCATCCTGCGCGAGGAGCTGCCCACCTCCGGCAAGGTGACGGTGCTGGGCAAGGATGTTGCCCACCTGCGCCGCCGCAAGGTGCCCTACCTGCGCCGTCAGATGGGCATCATCTTCCAGGACTTCCGCCTCATCCCTTCCATGACGGTGTACGAGAACATCGCCTTTGCCATGCATGTGACCAACGTCAAGCGCAGCGTCATCCGGGAGCGGGTGGAATACATGCTGGAGCTGGTGCATCTGGAGGATAAGGCCAAGGTCTACCCGGACACCCTGTCCGGCGGTGAGCAGCAGCGCGTGGCCGTGGCCCGTGCGCTGGCCCACAGCCCCAAACTGGTGATCGCCGACGAGCCCACCGGCAACATCGACCCGGAGCTGAGCCTGGAAATGATGGAGCTGCTGGAGCGGGTGAGCCAGACGGGCATCACCGTGCTGGTGGTCACCCATGAGCACGAGCTGGTGCACCGCTTCCATCAGCGGGTGGTCACCCTGAAAAATGGCCGCATCATCTCGGATATCCCGGCAGACCCGGAGGCCATTGCGGCCCGATCTGCCGAGCTGAACGCCTGGAAGGATCTCACCGGACCGGTGGACGACGAACCGGACGAGCAAAACGATGAAACGAAGGAAAAGGAGGCGGCGACGGTATGAGGATCTCGACCTTTTTCTTTCTGACCCGGCGCGGCCTGCGCAATCTGGGCAAGCACTGGGCCATGACCATTGCCTGCATCGCGTCCCTGAGTGTCTGCATGACCCTGAACAGCTTTGCCAGTCTGGCAGAGGTGAACGTGGACAGCATGGTGTCCTATCTGGGCAGCCAGAACGAGACCGTGGTGTACCTGGACCCTGACTGCGACGACGCCACCGCCACCCAGGTGGGAGAAAAGCTCTCTACCATGCCGGGGGTCAGTGGGGTGCAGTATGTGTCCAAACAGGACGTGCTGAACATCTACCGGGGCTATATGGAGGACTATTCCTCCCTGTGGGACGAATTTGAGACCGACAACCCCTTTAAGGCAAACTACCGGGTCACCATTTCGGACCTGAGCCAGATGGCTGCCATGAGCAAAAAAATGCAGGCCATCCCCGGGGTGTACAGCGTGGCTGCTCCGGTGGAGATGACCAACGTGTTCGTGGAAATGCAGCAGGCGGTCACCAAGGGCGGGCGGCTCATCGTGCTGGTGCTGATGATTGTCAGCATCATCACCGTGGGCAGCACCATCCGCCTGAGCGTGTTTGCCCGTCGGCGTGAGATCGAGATCATGAAGTATGTGGGTGCCACCAATGCGCTGGTCACCCTGCCCTTTGTGGTCGAGGGCCTGGCCATGGGCCTGATCTCCGGCGCCCTGACGGCGGGCGTGAGCCTTGCCGCCTACTCCTATACCGTCAGTGCCGCCAGCACCCTGGGAGGCCTGTGGCAGATGATCATGGGCCATGCCCTGGTGCCGGTGGCTAACGTCTGGCCCACCGTCGTGATCTACAGCCTGGCGGGCGGCGCTCTGGTGGGCGGCCTGGGCAGCATGTTCTCCATCCGCAAGCATCTGAATGTCTGACCGAAAGGAGACGTCCATGAAAAAAGCAATGCACGCAAAACCTTTCCGGCTCCGCGCACCGGGCCACAAAGCCCGTCATGCCCGGCCGGAAAGCCCCCGCACCCGCGTGGTGCGTGCGGTGAGCCTGTGCCTGGCCTGCATCTGCCTGCTGGTCACGGCCACGGTATACCCGGCTTCGGCGGCCACGGGCAGCAGCAGTATGTCCAGCCTGCAGAACAAGCTGAACAAGCTGTCGCAGTCCATCAAGCTGCATGAACAGGAACTGAACGATGCCAAAAAGAAAGAAGCTGCCGCCAAGGCGCTGGAAAGCGAACTGAAGGAGCGCGTCAGCGTCATTCAGGATCAGATCAGTGTGCTCAGCGGGCAGATCGCCTCGGTGCAGAACAGCATCGGCCAGAAGGAACAGGAGATCAGCGCCAAGGAGACCGAGATCGCCGAAAAGGAAACGGAGATCGCGGAAAAGGAGCTGGAGATCCAGGACCAGTGGAGCGACTTCAAAAAGCACATGGCCGCCATGCAGGAGCTGCGGGACGGCGGCAGCGTGGCCATGCTCAGCGCGGTGAACGACCTGTATGAACTGCTGACCTTCAACGAGGTCATGCAGGACATCTCGGTGAAGGACACCGAGATCATGGACAACATGAAAACCGCCAAGGCCGGGCTGGAAGCCGACAAGACCGCGCTGGAAAGCGACCGTGCCGAGCTGGTGAGCCAGAAGGCTGACCTGCAGAGCCAGAAGAAAGAGCTGGACAGCCAGAACAGCCAGATGCAGTCCAAGCAGAGCGAGCTGAACAGCAGCATCTCGGCGGCCCGGATGTCGGCGGCTGATGCCAAGAAGGCCCAGGCTGCCGCACAGGCCGCCATCGAGTCGGACGAGCTGAACTACGAGGCCGTGAAGAGCCAGATCCAGAAACTCATTGCGCAGGCGGCTTCCAGCCAGCCTCAGCTGAGCTTTACCGGCTTTATCTGCCCGCTGAAGAGCTACAGCCGCATTTCCAGTGAGTACGGCTGGCGCAAGAACCCGGTGTCCGGCGTGAACAAGCTGCATGCCGGCATCGACCTGGCTGCCGGCGGCGGCACCCCCATCTACGCAGCCGCCAGCGGCTATGTGCAGGTGGCAGGCTGGTCCAGCGGCGGCTACGGCAACTATGTCATCATCTACCACGGCAAAATGTCCGACGGCAACACTTACAGCACCCTGTACGGCCATATGAAGTCGGTGGCCACCAGTGCCGGCAAGTACGTCAAGCAGGGCGAGCTCATCGGCTATGTGGGCAGCACCGGCAATTCCACCGGCAACCACCTGCATCTGGAGGTGTGGAAGGGCGGCAGCAAGGCCAACGCCGTCAACCCCCGCGGCTACATCCCGTTCCCGCACAATTGATCCATCGTGAAGGAGTCTGGTTTTTATGAACGAACAAAAACGTAAGCGGATGCTGCGCATCGCCTGCCTGCTGCTGGCAGGGGTGTTTGTGCTCTCGCTGCTGGGCAGTATTTTCATGATGCTGCTGTTCTGACAGGGAGGAAGCTGACATGAACCGTAAAATCTCCATCGGCATGGCGGTCACCATCGTGATCCTTGCCATGACGGTCACTTTTTCCATCACCATGCTGGTGGCCATGCGTCTGTTTGACAGCACGGTGAGCAGCGTCAAGGAAAAAGAGAGCATGTACAACAAGATCGCAGAGGTGGACCGCTACGTCCGCAGCAACGATTATTACACCATTGACGAAAACACGCTGTACGACCGCCTGACCGCAGGCTACCTGCTGGGCACCGGCGACAAGTACGCCCGCTACTATAACGCTACCGCCTACACCGAGCTGGTCAATGTGCAGAACGGCACCATCCTGGGCATCGGCGTGGAGCTGGGTCTGGACCAGACCGGCTACGCCAAGGTGACCAAGGTATACGACGGCTCGCCTGCCCAGGAAGCCGGCATCGTGGTGGGCGACTACATCACCGCCGTGGGCGACACCGACGTCAAGAGCCTGACCACCGTGGATGCGGTGCAGTCCCGCCTGCAGGGCGAGGCCGGCACCACCGTCACCGTGACCTGGCTGGACAGCGCGGCATCCTCCCATACGGCAGACCTGACCCACTCCGGCTACACCAGCACCACGGTGGACTATCAGATGCTGGGCGATGTGGGTTATATCAAGATCCGTCAGTTCGACGGCAGCACCCCCAGTGAGCTGGACTACGCCATCCGCGCCCTGAGCGCCAATGGTGCCGCCAGCCTGGTGTTTGACCTGCGTGACAACGGCGGCGGCGTTCTGGATGACGCCATCAGCTGCATCAATCTGATCGTGCCGGAGGGCACGGTGGCCTACGCCGAGGATAAAAACGGCAACCGCACCGTGGTGGGCAGCAGCGACAGCGAGACCGAGACGGCCCTGCCTCTGGTGTGTCTGGTAAATGGCAGCACCGCCAGCGCAGCGGAGCTGTTCGCCGCCAGCCTGCGCACCATGAGCGGTGCCCGTCTGGTGGGCACCACCACCATGGGCAAGGGCACCATCCAGAGCAGCCCGCAGCGCCTGTCGGACGGCAGCGCCGTGAGCATCACGGTAGCAAAGCTGCTCTGCGGCGACGGCACCAGCTTTGACGGCACGGGCCTGAGCGTGGATGTGGAGCGCGCCCTGAGCGCGGATGAAGCCAACTCCTATCTGGACTACACCCCGACCACGGACCCGCAGGTCCAGCGCGCCGTGAGCGCAGCCCAGCAGCTCAGCGGCACCACCACCGTGGCCGGTGCCAACGACAGTGCTTCTTCCGCTGCTGCTTCGGAGGCTGCCGACAGCACCGCCGCTGACGCCGAGACTGCACCGGAGACGGATGCACCGGAAGAACCGGCAGACACTGCACAGAGCGAAGCGACGGCCGATTCTGCGGCACAGTAAACTCCCTCCGTCACGGCTTGCGCCGCGCCACCTCCCTCTGGGAGGGAGGCTTTTCCATGCGGCAAAGCAGATCGTTTGCCGGAGCTTGTCCGGTCACGCCAAAAAGCCCCGTCTCCGAGGGGGCTGGCAATGCCGTCAGGCATTGACTGGGGGAGTGACCTGCCGCCAATAGTACCAATGACCCCAAAGGCTGCTGCATACCCTGCAACAGCCTTTTTCTGAGAAAGGATGGCCTCCATGCCCGAACTGACCGACATTTCCGTGATCCGTGCCCTGTGCGAAAAATACGATTTTGCGCTCTCCAAGGGCTTTGGACAGAACTTCATCATCAATCCGGGCATCCCCACCAAGATCGTGGATGCCAGTGGGGTGGACAAGCGCTACGGCGTCATCGAGATCGGCCCCGGCATTGGTGTGCTGACCAAGGAGCTGGCCAAGCGTGCCGCCAAGGTGGTGTCCATTGAGGTGGACGAGCGCCTGCCGCCGCTGCTGGCCGAGACCATGGCCGGGGTGGACAACTTCAAGCTGGTGCTGCAGGACGTGCTGAAGGTGGACCTGAAAGCCCTCATTGCGGCAGAGTTCCCGGGCATGCCGGTGGCCGTGTGCGCCAACCTGCCCTATTACATCACCAGCCCCATCGTCATGAAGCTGCTGGGCGACCGCCTGCCCATCGAGAGCCTGACCGTGATGGTGCAGAAGGAAGCCGCCGACCGCTTGGCCGCCGTGCCCGGCACCCGGGCTTCCAGTGCCATCAGCTGTGCGGTGAACTACTACGCCACCTCCAGGCTGATGTTCACCGCTGCGCCGGGCAGCTTTTACCCGGCCCCCAAGGTCACCAGCGCCGTGGTGCGCATGGACATCCGCCCCACCCCCGCCGTGCAGGTGGAGGACGAGGAAGGCTACTTTGCACTGATCCGTGCGGCCTTTGGCCAGCGCCGCAAGACTGCGGCCAACGCCATTGCAGGCGGCCTGAACCTGCCCAAGGAAAAGGTCATTGCCGCCATCGAGGCGTCCGGGTTCGACGCCCGCATCCGCCCCGAGGCCCTTACCCTGTCCGACTTTGCAAAGATCCAGCAGGCCCTTGCCTGACCGGACTGCAAACAGAAAGCCCTGCCGCTTGATTTTCAGCGGCAGGGCTTTTATGCTGTCGGTTATTGCGGCTGCTCCGCAGACGGTTCGTAGCGGAAGCGCTGCAGGGTCTGCTCCAGTGCGTTCAGGTCCACCGGCTTGGACAGGTGGGCGTTCATGCCGGCATCCAGGCTCTTCTTGACGTCCTCGGCAAAAGCGTTGGCTGTCATGGCGATGATGGGAATGGTCCGACCCAGCGGGTTTGCACCGCTGCGGATCGTCCGGGTGGCTTCGTAGCCGTCCATGCCGGGCATCTGCACGTCCATCAGGATGGCGTCGTACTCGCCGGGGGCCACGGTCCGGAATTTCTCCACGACCTCGACACCGTCGCGGCAGATGGTGCAGGAAGCGCCCCGCATCTCCAGCAGGGACTGCAGGATCTCGGCGTTGATCTCGTTGTCCTCGGCGCAGAGGAAGCGCATCCCGTGCAGCGACGGGCTGTCCTGCGCCGGGGCAGGGCAGACGGCGGGTGCTGCCTGCACCGTTTCTTCGCAGATCTTGAAGTCCAGCACCACCTCGAAGCGGGTGCCCTTGCCCAGCTGGCTTTGCAGCGTGATGACACCGCCCATCATGTCCACGATGTTCTTGGTGATGGCCATGCCCAGACCGGTGCCCTGCACCTTGTTGGTCACCGAATTCTCGGCCCGGCTGAAGGACTCGTAAATGTGCTTCTGGAACGCTTCGCTCATGCCGGTGCCGTTGTCGGTAACGGTGAACTTGTAGCGGGCATAGTGGCCGCTGCGGAGGATCTCCTCCACATTCAGCGAGATGCTGCCGCCATGGCCGGTGTACTTGACCGCATTGGACAGGATGTTGAGCAGTACCTGCCGCAGGCGGGTGGCGTCGCCTTCCACATTCTCGTGGAGCAGATCGTGGACCTGTACGGTGAACTGCTGGTCCCGCAGCACGGCCTGCTGGCGGATCACGCTGTCCACCTGCGCGATCTGCTCGGCCATGCGGAAGGGCTGGATGTTCAGGGTGGCCTTGCCGCTTTCGATCTTGCTCATGTCCAGGATCTCGTTGATGAGGTTCAGCAGATGCCGGCTGGCGGTCTTCAACTTGTCAATGTAGCCCTGCAGCTTGCCCGGGTTTTGCAGGTCGTTTTCCATCAGGCTGGCCAGGCCCACGATGGTGTTCATCGGGGTACGGATGTCGTGAGACACATTGCTCAGGAAGGTGGTCTTGGCCGAGCTGGCGCTCTCCGCTTGCTGCAGGGCCGCCCGCAGCTCTCGCTGGCTTTCCTGCAATTTCTGGTTCAGCTTCCGGGCCTGCCGGGCGGCTTCCTTGGCGTTTGCCTCAGCGATGCGCGACCGGCGCAGCGAGACAAGGATGACCGCCAGGATCATCCCGAAGAAGGTGATCAGCATCACGGAGGCGACAAGAAAATTATCCTTTACAAAGTCGGTCACGGTCACCTTTTCCAGCGAGGCCTCGTACATGGGCAGCGCACCCGTCAGCATGGAGGCCGGGATCGTGCGCAGGGTCTTGTTCAGGATCGACATCAGGGTGACATCTCCGCGTGCCACGGCAAAAGAGACATTGCCGTCCTGCGTGAGGAAAACGCTGTGGAGCCTTTTGTCCTCACGGTACTTCGCGACCTCGCCGGATTCGGCAAGCAGGCAGTCGTTTTCGCCGCTGCGCATGGCTGCCTCGGCATCCTTCAGGGAATTGTACTCGACGATGTTCCAGTCCGGATAGTAGTAAGAAACGTACCATTTCAGCAGCAGGTCATCCTTCAGCAGAGCAACGGTGTTCGCATGGTTCTCGTTGAAGTAATTCTGCGCTGTGATTGCCGCCATGTTCAGGGTCAGGACCGTGTTGGACAGAACGAAGTTGTTCTCTTCCGCTACATAGGGGTTCTGGGCAAAATGGAAGATGAGGTCGATCTGGCCGTCTTTCAAGGCCTGGACCTCCTCTTCCATGGAATCATACCCGACCAGTGAAAAATCCAGCTTCTGGTTGCTGATGCTGTCGGATGCAAAGGTGATGTAGTCGTTGATCACCCCCACCAGCTGCCCGCTCTCCGGTACATAGGTACTGATGCCGGCATCGCTGGTCAGAAAACCGATCCGGATGTCTCCATGCTGCGTGACCCAGTCCTGTTCCTCACGGGACAGCACAGGCGTATAGGAGGCAGAAAGATACCGCTGGTACAGCTCGTCAGCGTAAAACGGCTTGTCGAATTCCATCTTGCGCATGGCGTGATCCAGCTCTTCCTTCAGGTCCTGCCGGGTCCTGCTGATGGCAAAGTAGATGTCGGAGCCGCCGGTCTGGGCAATGGCAGACATGCCGTATTCCACCCAGCCAGGCGTCTCGGTGGAAATGACGCAGTCGATCTCGCGGCCCTGCGCCTGCTGCTTGTCCTGCTCGAAGCTGTTGGACCACACATATTGCAGATGCAGGCCGTGATCCTCCTCCCACTGATAGAACTGGGCGGCCTCCACGCTGGTTTTCATCAGGGCGATGCGTTTGCCGTTCAGAGTGCGCAGGTCCGAGGCCGAAATGTCCGTGTGGGCCAGGTCGGCATACAGATAATAGATTTCCCGGCCCATCGGCAGCTCACTGAACAGCATGTCCTGTGCACGGTCCTCGGTGTAGGAAACACCAGCCATCAGGTCGATCTCGCCGTTTTTCATCATCTGGAGCAGGTCCGACCAGCCGGCCTTGACGTATTCGTAAGTCCAGCCGGTGTATGCCGCGACCGACTGCTCGTATTCGTAGGAATAGCCGCTGCGCTCACCGTTCTTGCCCGTGATATTGTAGGCGTCCTCATACCAGCCCACACGCACCACTTTTGACGCGGCTCCCGCTGCGTGTGCAGGAAGCGGCAGCAGCGCAAGCAGGCACGCCAGCGCTGCCAGAAGGCAGGCCCATCGGCGCAGATTCACCCGGATCTGACACATAAACAACTCTCCTCACAGAAATCCTCTGGGTTTGTCCGCCGTCAAGGCTGCTGCCGCAGGCTCCGCACCGGGAAGCAGACGGCATTTCTGCATAATATTATTTCAATTATAGCGCTGCAAACCCCGCCTTGCAAGCGGTTTTATCGGTTTGATACGGCCAAAACGCTGCCGGCGGGGCGCTGTGCCTGCAGCCCGCGCCGGCGCGGCATGGCTTTGCCTGCCGGAACATGCCTGCTGCTGCACAGCCCGGGAAACGAACCGTTGAACGAACAGGAAAAAAGTAATCACGCTGCCCGACGCTTCCCATCCGAGAACACGAGTGGATATTGACAATTTGCGTGGTTTCTGCTATCCTATAAACCAGTGATTTGTCACAGGCGGAAGGCATTATCAATCGGCAGACCGCCCTTCGGAAAACAATAAAATAAGCTGGTGTGGCGCAATGGCAGCGCAACTGATTTGTAATCAGTGGGTTGCAGGTTCAACTCCTGTCACCAGCTCCAAGAAAAACCGCTTAGATTCGTTAAAATCTAGGCGGTTTTCCCTTTTTGTAACACACTATTTAACACACTTTTGGGAGCTGTAACACACTATCAACCGTTTGGGGGCTCTGGCCGCTGCTCTGGATGGCGGTCAAAGTAGCCATCTGCTTCAAAGGCTGCATAGTGCTCCCGTATCATCTGATTGCGCCAGGCGTAATAGTCAAAATGTTCAGCCCCCTTCTTTTCCAGGTATTCCACGGTGCGTTCCTGGACACTGCCGTAGCGGTTCCAGGCGTTCCAGCCGGTGCCCGTCCATGCCTTGGCGGACAAAATGTCGTCATGCCATCGGGCAAGGGCGGGATTTCTGCGCAGGGCAAGAAAAGCGGCTTGTTCATGGTTATACGGGGCACTGCGGGTGGTGTTGTCCTCCCGCGCGATCTCCGAAAGGCATTTCCCGCCGAAATAGTGCCGCCGGACAACATCGGCTTGCTTGGCGGTCAGCTTGTTCAAGGCTTCTTCCAAGGCTGCGTGCAGCTCTTCGGTGTAAAGCTCATCCTCGGCGGTCTGGAATGCCTGGGCGGCTGCCGGGTCTTCCTGCAGGTCGCCAAGGGTTGCGCTGCCGCCGTCGGTATCGTCCAGCGGGGTGTCAAGGCTGGTGCTGCCGTTCAGCGGGTTGGCAGATATGCGGACTTCCCGCCCGTCCTCTGTGGTCATCAGGCGGCCATGCTCACCGCATACCACTTTGCTGATTCGGTTTTGCACATAGTAGTCAAGCAGCGTGGCAAAGGAACCCTTTTCGGGGTCATAGGCTTTGGCAGCAGCCTGCACGGCAAAGAATCCTTCTTGATCGAAGTCCTCCAGCGTGATGCCGTGTTCATCGGCAACAGCTTTGTTCTTGGCATACCACTGCCAGAACCAGCGGTGCAGCAACCCCTTGTTGATCTCCCACAGCTGGCCCAAAGCAAAGGTATTCCCGGCGGCTGCCAGAGCTGCAAGGGCTGCGTTTGTGTCCTGCTGACCTGTGGTTTTGGCTGGCTGCTTGTCCATGGAATTGCACTCCATTCAAAGAAAAAGGGGCACACAGGCCGGAACCCGTGCGCCCTTTCACGAGAAAATATTCACAGTACGGTGTAGGAAGGTCAGAGGGCCCTCTGGGAGGGAGGTACTCCCCCACCTCAAAAGCATTGAACCCGGCTGCTTTGGGGCGGTGGCTCAGGCCTTTGCTGTGCTGCGTCAGGTGGTGGCCTGATAGTAGATGCCGGATTTCTTATTGTCCAGCACGAACGCGTCATAGCACACGCGGCCGGTCACGATGGTGCCGCTTGAAAGCGGGGTGTCGTCGTGAATGCCGAAATCTTCCAGCTTGACGGGGGCCACGGTAGCGGACGGATGACACAGCATAAAGCCGAACTTTTCCGGCAGGCGAATGGCCGGAACCTTCACCACAGCTGCGCCGTCGATCATGGCAACCACGCCGCGGGCACGCATCTCTGCGCCGATCTCGGTGTGGTCGAACTCCACAGCCTGTTTCAGAAGGGCGTAGGTTGCCGGAGTGACCACCAGCACGCGCTCGGTCTCGGGAACCTCGGCGTCGTCCAGTGCCTGGGAGGCGGCAAGGATGGAGGGGTAAATATTTTTGGTGGTGAGTGCTGCAGGGGAGGGGGTATTTCCAGCCCCGGCGGTCATCACAGCATACACGTTGGCGTCCACCTCGGGCACAACCACCTCACGCAGTTCGCGGGCCAGCGCAGTGCCGGCTTCCAGCTGCTGCTGCGTTTCGTCCTGATCCAGCTTGTCAATGTTAAAGATGAAAGATCGGTCGTGCTTCAGCAGCAGCTCCTCGGTGGTGGCGGACAGGTCAAGCAGCTTGCCATAGCGGGAAAGCGTCTCGGCGCTGTCCGGGTAGGCTTCCAGCTCGGTGCCGCCTGACCCGTAATAATGAATCTGCTGCCCGCTTGCTGCTGCGTTGCGGGCGTAGTCGTTCATGGGCGCGGTGCTGATCTTATACAGCTTGATGGAATGGGCACCCGTCCAATCAAAGTCGGTGTTGGTCAGCAGGCCAATCTTGCTTTCCGCTTTGAAAAGCTCGTCGGTCTGGGGTGCAAATTTGGTGGTGAGTTCAACAGACATATAAAAACCTCGTTAAAAATCTTCATCATAAGCAGGGGGCCAGGTCTTCGGCTTGTGCTTTGCACCGTTGGCAAAGGCTGACGCAAAGTCAGACCGGCGGCTGCCGCTGGGGTCGGGGTCGCCGCGCAGAGGGGGAACCGGCTGTGCCTTGCGCTTTTCCTTGTCAATCAGCAGCTGCAGTTTGTTGGCGCTGCTTTTAAATTTTTCAGGGTCGGAAGTGTCGAGAATGTCCAACAGCCCGGGATTATACCCACTGTTCAACAGGTACTCGCGGCATTCAAGGCGGTTCTGGCGTTGGGTCAGTTCCGCGCGCTGGGCGTTGAGCTCGTCAACCTGGGCACTATCTGCGGTGCGCTCGGCACGCTTCAAGCGCTCCTTTACAATGCGGTCAACGTCCGACTGGGTGAATCGCTTTTCCTGTTCCGGCTGGTTGCTGCCGTTTTCGGGTGCAGGCTGCTGCACGCCGGTCTGTTCCTCGGGGCTGGTGGTCTGGGTGTTCTGTTCCATAGTGGTTTCCTTTCTCCGGCTTTTCCCCGCCGTGGGTGTGTTTGTGCAATTTGCCAGTTTTGCGACGCGGGCCGGGTGCTGATCGATGCCAGTACCGGGGCAAATTGCATAAAAAATAGGCACAGAGAACCGCCGAAGCGTTTTCCCTGTGCCTTATGGCTACCGGTCTCCCGGCGGTACTCTATGCCTTACGGCTCTATTATACCACCTTTTCCGGGGCTGTTCAACTGCCTGTCTGTGACCGTCAAGGACACGGCGCAAACACCGGCCTTGTTGGTGCTCTCATGTACGCGGGCCGCCGGGAACATCCCGCGCAGGGCGGCCAGCGTGGCCGCTGCTGCGCTTTTGTGTTCCGGGGCGTAAGTTATCTTTACTTTCACCGCACGCCCTCCTGCGGCTTGCTGCGCTCCTGCTCACAGTACAGGCGGGACACATGCAGCAGCACAGCGCGGATAGCTTCCGGGCTGTCCAGCAGTTCCAGCAGCACCACACAGGATTCCCGCAGGCGCTGCGCTTCCTTGCTGCTCTTGGTCACGGTGTCGGCTTTCAGGCGGTTCACGTCATTGCCGTTCATCTGCATAACGGCGTCGATCTGCTCCGGGGTCATACCCAGGGCGCGAAGTTCATTTCTCTTCATGGTCTTGTCCTTTCTCTGTCTTAGTGTTCAGCATGTGCAGCACGGCAACGGCCCGCCCGATGATCTTCACGCGGTCCCGGTCGGCGTCCTGAAGAACAGTGCTGTTGCGTTTCAGGTCTGCGGTCACAAGGGCAATGTACCGGCGATACTGCCAGACGTGGCAAATCTCCACGCTGTCAGGTGTCTGCACGGCGGCGATCTGGCCGTTGTCCACATGGTCGCAGGCGGCAAAGTAAACAATGTCACCCGCGCGGATGCCGTCGCCGCTCATGCTGTCATCGTCCATGATGAACGAATAATCCGCCGAAATATCCGCCGGGGCGTTCACGGTCTGTTCCATCTCGCCCACCTCCTTAGCGGTTCCCGCTGAACCAGCAGGCCACAGCGCCGATCAGGCACCACGCAAGGAAGGGTGCCACACAGGTAAAGTGATACATAGTCATTGCAAAAATCCTCCTGTTTTGTTAAACTAGGGGCGGTATCAGCTGCAAACTATACCGCCCATCGTGCCGCCTCCCTGTTGCCGCAGGGAAGGCGGCTTTCTTGTTGCTTGGGTTGGTGTTCTCGCGGTTCGCTCGTTGTTCGGTCGGGGTTCAGCCGATCAGGTGAGACGCATACACCCACACAAGGCGCAACTGCCGGAAGTCGGCAGCGGCCAACAGTTTGACGATTGCGCCGGTCAAGGCCCGGCGGGTGGTTGGCTCGTGCATGGGGTTCACCTCCTTCCCGGAAAAATACGCGCTGCCTTTCTTCCTGAGAAAATAACAGGCGGCAAGATAGTGTAGTAATGGGGAATGGGGGGCTTTCTAACCCCCATTCCCTATTACACTATCTATCACTATCTTTTTTGCTATATATAATACTGTTTTTTTACCCCCTCAATGCAGATTTTGCAGTTATAGCGGAAATCCTGTTTTTTTACCCCCCCTCTCACTCCTGCGGGGGTGTGGAACAGCTGCGCCTGATCTGGCCGGTTTTGGGGTCACGTTCAAATGCTGGGTGTTCGTCAACCATGCGCCAAACGGTTTGTTTGGTCACTCCCAGATATTCAACCAGTTTGCTGGTAGTGACTTTTTCGCCCTGCGCGGTCAGCACGTCTATTGCGGCTTCCAGACGGTGGCGGCGCTCCTTCAGCTTCTGTTCTTTGGGCTTCCGGGCGTTCATGGCGCGCTGGAATGCAGGCAGCTGGGAGTGCGGGGCGATGTTGTCCGCCGGGTCGAAGCGCTCCATAACATGGATTGGGTAGTTAAACCACACGTCCACCGGCTCAAAGCTGGGGAACTCCCGCAACGTGCCCTCGATGCGCCACGCGGTTATGCCTGCCTGCCGCCGGTCTGGCGGTAATTCCAGCTCGATCACGTCCAGAAGTGCGTCAACGTCACGGGCGAACACGCCGGAACCGGACGCGCGGTCCATGCTGTTCTTCCACCCTTGGTCGCCTTTGCTGTGGTGGTGTGCGTAAATGACGGCTGCACCGTTTACTGCTGAAATCCGGTCAAGACCGTTGCAGAACTGCACCATGTCAAAAACATTGTTTTCCCTGCCAGCATTGAGTTTATAGAACGGGTCAATGATGATCACATCATACTGTTCCCAGCGGGCGCGGCTGCAGCAGATGTCAACGAAGTGCGGCCAGTTGATGCAGTATCCGCGCAGGTTCCAAAGGTCGATGTTCGGCAGCATAGCCTGTACGGCTTCCTCTGGCAGTTCCAGCGCCTTGCTGACGTCATGGAACCGGTGTTTTGCTGATGCCGGGTCAACTTCCAGATTGACGTACAGGACTTTTCCACGTCTGCATTCAAAACGGTTCATCCATGGTGTACCGCTTGCAATGCACACGGCCAGCTCGATGAGAGCAAAGCTCTTGCCCGCCTTGCTGGGGCCTGCCAGCAGCATCTTGTGGCCTTTGCGCAGTACGCCCTCGATCATGGCCGGGCTTTGCTCCGGCACGCCATGACCACACGCCGTCTGCAGGTTCTCCACGGGCGGCAAGCCGTCCTCTTCAATCTCGCAGTCCTCCATGAAGTCGAAGTGTTCCGGCGGCTCTGGTGGTTCTCCGTATGGATCCCAGAAGTCAACCATCATGCAGCCCCCTTTCCGCTCTGGGCCGTCGGCTCAAAGAAATACTTCCCGATTTCCTCCGGCTTGATCTCCAGCACCTTGCACAGGGCGCTGATCTGGTAGGCGTCAAACGGGCGGTTGCCGTTTATGCGCTGGCTCAATGTTGCCTTGGGGATGCCTGCCGCCTTGCCTAGTTCTTCCTGGTTGTAGTCAAGTTGAACCATCCGCATGCGCAGGTTCTTGAATGGTCTGTACATGGTTAGTCCTCCTCGATGATCTCGGTCACGTCCACGCCCAGGGCGTCGGCGATCTTGATTGCGGTCATGGCGGTGCAGGTGCCGCGCTTCTTGACAATGGACATGTTCTGACGGTTCAGCCCGGCCTTGTCGGCCAGCTGACCCAGACGCAGACCACGACGCGCTGCCATGATTTCAAGGTTTTCTTTCAGCTTCATTCTGTTCACCTCCTTGTTAACGCAATTGCGCTAACAACTATAATTATATTCGCATTTGCGGAAATGTCAACAAAAATATTTGCAATTGCAAGAAATTGTGGTACAATTAACGCAACAACGAAAAAGAGGTGTCAGCATGGGAACAGGGAAAAGAGTTGGAGACGAATGCAAAAGGCAGGGCTTAAGCCTGCGACAACTGGCGATTAAAGCCGATATTCCTTACTCAACGTTGTATTCTGCCGTAAAAAGAGACAGCGACGGGATTACATTGGACGTCTTAAAAAGAATAGCTGTCGCATTAAATATTGACCTCTATTCACTGGCTGACTTTGACATGGCAACAGATGCCATTGCTGAAGAAATCAATGCGAACCGCAAAGCCACAAAGGAAGAGCAGCTCTTGCAGCACTTCCGTACCCTGAACGATGACGGCCAGACCGTGGCCGTTGACCGCGTGGAAGAGCTCGCCCAGATACCGAAGTACCAGCGCGCCCAGAACGCCCCACAGGACGCGCCCGCCGCACCAGACGATAAAGAACCCACCGAAAAATAAAACCGCCCACAGGGGTCTTGCAGCCGGTGTGGGCGGGTGTCGTGAAACGTGACGGGCTTTGATTTAGTGGTCGAAAATCCGGCCACTAAATTTTAATTCCGCCAACATGGCGGTTTTAAATCCGCAACAGTTGCGGATTTAAATGGTCAACTGTTGACCATTTAAGTTGTCGCAAAATGCGAAGACTGTTGCGCCGTTGTCCCCGACGGGGACAACGCCACGTTTGAGCTCGTCGCAAATTGCGAAGAGCTGCCCTGTTTCGGGGCAACGGTGAACGATTTGTGCACCGTCTGGCGGTGGGGGGCTCCGTTTTGGCGATGCCTTGCAGGGGAGTGAAAAACAGTCACCCCCTACGGGGTGTCCATTTCAGACACACCTGCCGGCCAGATTCCCGTTTTGGGAATGTGCCGCCGGGATGGGGGCGTGAATCGTTCCCCCATAGCGGGCCGCTGTCCAACAGTTGGACAACGGTTATGTTGCCGAACAGTTTGTCCGTCAAAATGCCGGTTGCCGGTCTCCGATCGGGGCCCGATCGTGGTGTGCTGCGTGTCAAAATGCACAAAGAGGTTAACCCATGGAAGAACTTTATAGCCGGGCGCTCGGCGCTCTGGAACAGGCTGCCGCCGTTTACCAGAGGGAGCCGCAAAACGCCCTCTATAGGGACGCTCTGACATACCGGTTTGCGCTTGCTGCTGACCTGGCATACACGTCCCTTGCGGAGTATCTGGAAGCGCAGGGGCTTGTCATCACGGCAGTTTCCCCGCGTGCCGTCCTGAAGGAAGCCTATGCCGCCGGGGTCATTCAGGACGCGGAAGCATGGAACAGGTTCCTTTCCGCTCGGCGTGCTGCTTCACAGTTCCACGATGACGAAACATCTGAAGGGATAGCGGGCCAGATATGCCGCGACTTCTTGCCGCTGCTTCAGAGCCTGCGCCGGGTGTACAACGATGAGTAAACGAACGAATACGGCCCAATGGGAAGAAAAATATAGCCGCTGGCGCATTGCCGTGCAGAAAGACGGCGAACGGCGGCAGTTCTACAGCTCAAAGCCGGGCCGCACAGGGCAGCGGGAAGCGAACGCAAAGGCAGATGCCTGGCTGGATGATGGGATAGGCGTCAAGGCCCGCCGGGTGGATGAGCTGTATAAAGACTGGTATGCCACACTGGAAAAGACGAACGGCACCGGCAACTGCCGCAATGTTGAAAGCCGTTGGCGCACGCGCATTCTGCCCGCGATCGGGAAGAAGCGCATTACCAGCCTGACAGAGCAGGACTTGCAAAACGTGGTGGATGATGCCTATTCGGACGGCCTGAGCAAGAAAAGCCTGCAATCCTTGTGCGCTGATATGCGGGCATTCTGCCGGTATTGCCGGGTGCGGAAGTTGACCACGTTCAACCCGGAAGGGCTGCACGTCCCCGCCGGGGCCCGGCTCAAGGGCAAGGCGATCATGCAGCCGGATGCCCTGCAGGTGCTGTTCAGCGTGGACACGACCCTGTACAGGGGCAAGCGCGTGCACGATGACTTTATCTGTGCATACCGGTTTGCCATCCTCACGGGCATGCGCCCCGGTGAGCTGCTGGGTTTGTGCTGGGATGATGTGCGAGGCGATACCGTCACGATCAGGCGCGCCGTGAACGTGCTGGGGGAAGAAACCCACGGCAAAAACGAAAACGCGGTGCGGGCCTTTGCCCTGTCTGGCTTCTCCCGTTCCGTGCTGGAACAGCAGCGGGCCGTTACCGGGGCGGGGGAAAGCGTGTTTGAAATCAAGTCAGAGGGCTATTTTTATAAGCGCTGGCAGGTCTATCTGCGGGCCAATGACTTGCCGCCGGTGTCGCTGTACTCGCTGCGGCACACGTTCGTGTCCATCGTGAAGAGCCTGCCAGAGGGCGAAATAAAGGGCCTTGTGGGCCACAGTCAGAGCATGGACACGTTCGGATGGTACAGCCACGAACTGACGGGCGACGCCGAGAACACGGCTCGTGATGTGGATGCAAGGTTCATCAAGCTGCTTGGAAGCGGCTGAAAAATAACACACTTTTTAACACACTTTTGGGGCGGTGGGCAGGAACCGCGTTCCCGGACAAAAAATTATTTAACGCTTTTCCGTCTGATTTCTGCGCAAAAAATCCCGGATTTTTGCCTGAAATCGTCCGCAAACATGTTCAACTCCTGTCACCAGCTCCAAGAAAAACCGCTCGGGAACATTGATTTCCGGGCGGTTTTTCCATGGGGCGAGTTTGTTGGAGAGATTGGTGCAGAAATTGCGATAAAATCTGTTGCAGATGGTTGACAAACTGCTTTGCGCGTGGTAATATATACAGGCAGTCCGCGCGGCGGGCACAAAAGAATATGGGCGTGTTCCCGAGTGGCCAATGGGGACAGACTGTAAATCTGCTGCTTTCAGCTTCGGTGGTTCGAATCCACCCGCGCCCACCAAGAAATAGCACCTAGAAACGTAAGTTTCCGGGTGCTTTTCTTTTGTGCAAACCCACTTCGCAACCCACTTTTTGGGCTAAGGCGATTTACACCCCTCTCACCATCCCATTATACAACAGCTCCAGAAACTGCACGGCACTGGGGCAGCCGGTCAGCGGGTAGCCAGCCAGATGCTGCACCTGCGCAGGGTTGGTGGCCCATGCGGTCTGCGCGGCACGGCGGATCATGCTCTGAATGGCGGTCCAGTCGCAGCAATGGCGGTCTGCAATGGGCTCGTAAATTTCTTTCTGGACGGCTTCCAGCCGGTCCTCCTGCTCGCAGATCAGCCGGAGCGCCTCGCTCAGAGTGTGGTAAGCCCGCATATTGCGGGTGATGCCCAGCGGGCGCAGCACCCCGTCCACCTGTGCGGCAAAATCGGTCATATCATAAGTGGTCATTTTTTACACTTCCTTCCGGTACAACTCTAGCTGGAAAATGCCGGAAATGTGCCGAAAGTGTTAAAATGTGTCGCAACATGTCGGAATGCGCTGCAAACAAAAACAGCCCCGTGGAACCGTCAGGCTCCCCGGGGCTGTTGCGATACTATGATTTTGTTGGCACTACAGAAACATCACATATAGGTCTTCTGGCTGCGCACCTGCGCTTCGATCATCGGCTTCAGGTAGCTGTCGAGGTCGCCAAAGGTCTCCTTGATGAACGTGATGGTCTCCTGCGTCAGGGCTTTCTTCGCTGCGGTCAGTGCGCGGTTGTAGGCAATGCGCTGCGCGTCCTCGTCGAACTTGTCCTGTTCCTTCAGGGCATCAACGTAGGTCTGGTTGACATACTGGACAGCATTGAACACCGCGTTGGCGGCATTCTGGAGACAGGTCTGCGCAAACTTGTTGTTGATGTAGCCGTTTGCAATGCTGACACCCTTGTTCAGGCCCCAGCCAAAGATAACTGTCATTGCGGGGATGCAGGCAGTAAGAGCGACTTTCAGAAATTCATTCATAAGAGCTTATCCTTTCTGCTCGGTTTCCGAGCGCTGCTTTAAAATGTCCACAGCCTTGGTGAGCGCTGCCGGGATCGGCAGTCCCATCAAGCCCGCGTTTTCAATGATGGAAATGGTCTCGTTACAGATAAAGCCGATCACAACGGCATCCCGCACAAAGGTGGAACCCATCACGGCATCCAGCCTGCAGGCCACCAGCACGATCAGGAGCGTTTCGCCCTTGCGGATCAGGCCCTTCCAGCCTGCCCGGCTTTCCAGTGTCCCGGTCTTGGTTTTGGGCGATGCGTGAAACACACCGGCCACAATCAGACCGGTGATGTAGTCGACGGCCATAAAGATCACCAGCGTTTGCAGGGCGGCATCCCAGCCGCCAAAAAGACCGGCGATCACGCCGCCGATCGCGCCGATCGCCATGCAAAAATAATCTTTCATGCGCCACCTCCTCACTGCGTCCATCTGCTTTTGTTGGGCCGGGTGTCCACATGGACCCAGCCCCTGGCCCGGCCTGGCTTGACCGGGTAGCGGCCCACACCGCCCCAGCCGGGCAGCAGGCTTTCGGCGTAGGCGGCCACGTCCTCGACGGACACGCCCGCCACCTGGATGTCCGCCGCCCGGCCCAGCAGGTGCTGGCTGCTCTTGGCCCCACCCACGGCGGTGTTGTGGGCCGCCGTGCGGTACCCGCTGGTGATCGTGATGGGCTTGCCAAAGTGCTCCCGGATGCACTGCAAAAGCACCACAAGGCTTTCGTCGATCATCACGACGTCGGAGCCGTCCCGGCACCGGAACTCCCGCACCTTAAAGGCCGGGGACAGCTGTTTAGCGCCGTCCCGGGCAAGGCTGTATTGCTTGATTGCCATAGGCTCACTCCTCGCTCTTGCTGCCGACCTTTTCGGCCAGCAGCTCGGTCAGCTCTTTGTACTCGGCTTCAGTGATGCGGCCGAGGGCGTAAAAAACATCAATTTTTTCCGCAAGGCCAGCGGTCTGGCCGCGCTCGATCAAGCGTTTACAGATACGATACAACATAGGTTTTACCTCCTTATGTGGTTCTTGTATCAGTGGTGGTGCCGTCGGTCAGTCCCAGCTCCAGCAGGGCGACGCGGTACTCCTGATCTACCGCCAGGGCGTCCGTGTCCGCCTGCGCGGCCTGCGTCTCGGCCAGCAGCTCGGCAAGGGTGGGGTAGTGGTAGCCGTCAATCCAGAGTTCCAAAGGGAACGCTGTTTTGTATGGAGAAACAACATGAAGGATGCCGTTTGTTTGGAATGTGATTGTAAAATTGATGTCACAGTCATAAGTTGTCGTGCCACCGCGTGCAATGCTTTTTTCAGTGTTATTACCGCTGCTGCTACTCCTGCCTTTGGTAATGCATATCTTATCAACATTGCCTGGAATCTGAACATCCCAAGTTGTGAATTTGTTAGGAGACGTCACATGGGTGTTCCACACCAGTCGCGCCTCCGACTTGACCGCCACACTGGCCGCGATGGTGTCATACAGCGTCTTGCCGCTCAGGGTGCCGTCCGCAGCGATGTCCAGATAGTCGCCCACCTTCACGCCGCCCAGCTGGTCTGCCGTAGCGGGCGGCAGGGTGTACGGCGTGCCGAACTTTTGGTCCGCCTCTGCCTTGGTATAAAAGCTGCCGCTCTCCACCGCCGCGATGGCGGCGTCCAGGGCGTCGAGCTTGGTGTGCAGCTCAGTGGACAGCTGGGTCATTATGGCCAGCGCCTGCGCCTGCAGCTGGGCCGTGGGGATGCCGGTCACGCCGTCCCGCATGACGCCGCACACGTCCTCGGCCGCGCGGGTGTCGGTGATGTCGGCGGCGGTGACCACCGAGGAGCCTGCAGGCACGCTCACCGTGCACAGGCCCAGCTCGTACTGGTTGTGGTTCTGCAGGATGGCGGGCGGCTCCGGGGCGGCGGCAGGGGTGCCGGGCTTGAGCTTGACGGCGGTCAGGTTTGCCGCGGTGTCGAACTGCAGCACCACCCGGTCGATGCGGGGCAGGGTGCTGTCGGCGTCCGGGACGGTCAGATTGACCGCCTCCCGGCTGCAGGCCGAGACGCCCTTGAAGTCGTCGTAGTTGATCCACGCAAGGCCGGGGGCTACGGTGATCTGCCGCGCGCCGGTGACGCTGACCGCGTAGTTGGAATCTTTGGCGTAGACGCCGGAGGTGCGGGTGCACAGGTAGGTGCTCACGTCCTCCGCGTCGTAGGTGACGCCGTTCAGTGGGTAAGTGATGATGCTCATGGTTTCCTCCTGAGAATGGGTGTGCCGATCTCGGTAGTGACCGTGTTTTCGCCCTTCTGGGAACTCAGGGTCACGCTGGTAATGCGGGCCGCCGCCTGAATATCGGTGCCGGGCAGGCTGGCGGCCACCACCTTGCCCACCGTGACCGTTCCGGTCGGGGTAAAGCGGAAGTTCTCGATGCGGGTGTGCTTGGCCAGTTCCTGCTCACCCAAGGCCCGCAGGGACGCGAGATAATCCTCCTGGCTCTGGTTGTCTTCCTTCTTTTTGGAGGCGGCGTCCAGATACAGTTCCCGCCGGGCAGAGCCGGTGTTGCCGGTGGCACCCACGGTGACGGTGCCGTCCGCGCCCGCCACGGTCACGATGTTCTTGTAGTCGGTAATGCTCTCGGTGTAGGTCAGGCCGGTCAGGTTGCCGTACTGGGGCGCATACCGGGCGTTGGGGTCCAGCTTGGGCCGGTACAGCTCAAACAGCAGCTTCTTGGCCTGCTGGTCGAACCGCACCCGGAACCCGATGTCCAGCTCCTGGCACACCTGCTCGGCGATGTTGAGCAGGCTGCCGGGCTTGACCTCGCCGGTGTAGGTGTCGGAAAGATCTGCAAGCACGCCCAGCTCCAGCCCCGGCCATGCAGCCGCACCGGACACAAGGCTGCGCAGGGTGCTTTCCACGGCGAAGCCGCTCAGGGTCCGGGTGCTGATCCGCTCGTCCAGGATGCAGGCGGCGTCCCTGGCCGCGATCACGAGCTTGTGTTCGGAGCGGTCGGTCTGCGCCGAGCAGATGCGCATGATGCGGTCGGAGCCGGTGAGCCAGAGGTACCGGTCCGGGCGGCACAGGGCCTGCAGGTCGGTGGAGGCGTGCAGTTCCAGCTGCGCACCCTGCACCCCGCTGTACACGTTGTAGCGCTCCGGCCAGACCAGCGACACCCAGCTTGCCAGCCGGCCCAGCAGGTTCAGCTGGCCGTCGTAGACGCAGATGCTCTTGTGGCCGCCTGCCGTCAGGGCACTTGTCCGCTCAGCCATTGCCGCCCACCTCCAGAACCACGGTGGAAAACGCTGTGCTGCAGGTCAGGGTCAGGAACAGCCATTCCGTGCCGGAATCCGCTGTGCGCTGCCATGCCTGCGTCCCGTGGCGCAAAGTCCACAGGGTGCTGCTCCCGTCCAGCGTGGACATGATGTTGTAGCCGGTGCCGTCGATGATCTGTTCCAGTTTCAGCTGGCCGCTCTCGCGGTACAGCCGGAGCTTGTCGCCGTCCTGCAGGGTGGTGACAAAGCGCAGGAATTCGCCGGTCTCCGGGTCCTTGACGCCGGGGTTGACCACCGGGCCGCGGGCTTCCAATGTCAGCTGCCAGTCCTGGGTGGCCAGCCCGGTGTTGGCGATGCGCAAATAGTTGGCCTGCTCCCGCACGCCGTAGCTGTGCACATCGTAACACACCGGCAGGCGGAAGGTGGGTGTTACGCTCAAGGTCGAGACGGTGAGCTCCTTCACGCTGTGCCAGTAGGGGTCCGGGCAGTAGAGCTGAAACGAGAAGGTGGGCCACAGGCCGGACACGCTGATGTCCGGGGTGCGCTGCACCTCAGCGTCGCACCAATAAGCCCCGGCAATGGTCAGCCGGCCGGTGACGTAGGGCGCGAACACATCCCGCAGCTGGCGCTTGCAGTAGTCCTGATTGCGCAGGATGCGCCCGGTGACCGTGCGGGTCACGCCGGAAATGCTCCGGCTCTCCACGGTGGCACCCACTTGCTGGTAACCCTGGCTGGTCTCCAGATCCACGGGCAGGTCACCCAGCGGGGTGATGCTCCACAACACGCCCGCCTTGTAGCCAAAGGAAAAGGTCAGGCCGTTGCTGGCCTTGAAGATCGCGTCAAACACCCTGCAGCACCGCCCTTTCCTGCTCGTACTGTGCCTCGCGCATCAGGTCGGCAGCCGTCTGCGCCTTGGAATAAATGTACTGGTTGACCTCGATGTTGGGGCGCTGGGTGCGCTGCGGCAGCGGGGCACGCTTCTCGTAGTCCCACAAAGAACCGGAGGCCGTGGAGGTCGTACTGCCGGAAGTGCCGCCGGAGATGCCGGGGGTGGTCTTGCGCTTGAACGCGCCGCCGACGCCGGCCACGATGGCCGCAATGGCGGCGGTCAGGGCCACACCGGCCGCGATCATGAGCAGGGCCTGCGGGGCACCGAATCCGGTGGGAAACAGTGCCGCCGCGACGGCTTCCAGCATGCCCACAAAGGCACTGCCGATGGAGCCGATCAGGGTGCCCATGGAGGCCAGAATCTCCGGGAAGCTGGAGATCAGTCCGCCCTTCAGGCCGGTGCTGATGGCGGTGGCCGCCGCAGTGAGCGGGCCTCTCAACCCCTGAAAGATGCCGGTGAGGGTGGAGCCAAGGCCCTGCGCCTGCGTGAGCACGTCTGCAAAGCCGCTGGTCAGTCCCTTGGCGAGGTCGCCGCCCATATCCCACAGGCCGTTGGAGACGGCACTGACGCCTTTGCCCAGCAAGCCGTTGACCTGCTGGATCAGGTTCTTGCCGAAGTCGTCAATGAGCTGCTTTGCCTGCGGGGCAAGGCCGTTGTACAGGGTGGACAGCACCCATTCGCCGACAGACTGCCAGTCCTGCTTCTTCACAGCAGTCACCAGCGTGCTGAAGGTGCCCACCACGCCTTTGTGGGCCTCGTCCTGCCAGCCCTTGACAAGGCCGTCAAAGCTGTTGGCAGAGGCTTCCTTGATCTCCTCGGTGATCTGCGGGACACCATCGGCGGCAATGGTCTTGACCCGCTCCACCGTGACCAGCGCACCGTCCGCGATGTCGTTGTAGGTCTCGGTGATGACCTGTTTCTGGGTCGTGGTTTTGTCGGTCAGGGTCTCGGTGATGGTCTTGGTGCTGGTGGCAATGCCATTGACCACGGAATCCGTTGTAGATGTAACGGTCTTGGCCACGGTGGCAGCAATCTCTTCATAGGTCTTCTGGGTCTGGGCCGTGGTCTTGCCGTGGTCGGTGACATACTTGGTGACAGTCTTGTAGTTTTTCACCACGCCGTTCACCATCTCCTTGCCGGATTCGGTCACGGTGCGGGTCAGCCGGTCATACTCCTCGCTGCCCTTGCGCAGGTGCTCGGTGAGGTCGGTGGTCTGGATGGTCACCTTGCCCAGGGTGTTGGTGGTGTCGGTGTGGCCTGCGTCCTGCAGGGACCACAGCAGGGTCTCGGCGGCCTGTGCGGCGGCCTTGGTCTTTTTGGCCGCCTTGGTGGCGGCGTCCCCGGACTTGGTATAGGCCGGGACGACCACCTCCGCCATGGACTGGGCGCTGTCGGCCACGTCGGCGTTGGCGTCCGCCCAGACGGAGGACCAGTCGTTCCCACTGGCGGTTTTAGCAATGGTGGCACCGGCGGTGGCTGCGATGGCTCCTGCACCAACCGCACCGCCTTTGCCGGTGAGGCCGTTGATAAAGCTCTGGATAAGGTTCTTGCCCCACTGCACCGCCTGCGAGGGCAGGCTCTTGATCCAGGCAAGCGCACTGGAAAAGCCGCCCTTGAAGGCGTTCAGCAGGCTGGAGCCCATGCTCTTCACGCCATTGGCCACACCGGTGAGGATGGTCTTGCCGATGTTCAGCCAGTTGATGGCCGAGATGACCGACAGCACCGCCTCCAGGATCTTTTTCCAGTTGGCCAGCAGACTGGGCACGGTCTGTACAAGACCGGCGATCAGCTGCACGATGATGGACACACCCTGCGCCAGGATCTTGGGCATGTTATCGTTGATGACCCCGCAGATGTTGATGATGATGTCGGGCACATAGGCGATCAGGTCCGGCAGGCCTGCGATCAGGCCGTTCAGCAGCTGGGTGATGAGGTTCAGGCCGGCGTCCACGAACACACCGGCGTTGGCCCGCAATTCCTCGGTGAACTGCAGCAGCTGCGGCAGGGCATTGGACAGAAAATCCGGGATGCCCTGGGTGAAGCCCTCCGCCAGCGAGGTGACCAGCTGGGTGCCGGATTGCAAAATCTCGGGCACCAGTGTATACACCAGCTCCGGGATGCCCGCCAGCACGTTGCCGATCATGGGCAGCAGGTTGCCCACAAGGAAGGTCTGGGCCGTTTCCACCAGCCCCTGCAGGGGGGCGGTGAGATCGGCACCGGTGGACCAGTCGGCCAGCACGTTTTCCGCAGCCGCCTTCATGGCGGCAAAGCTGCCGGTCAGGGTGGTGGCGGCTTCCTTTGTGGTAGTGCCGGTGATGTCCATTTCCTGCTGGATGATGTGGATGGCGCTGTACATGTCGGCCAGATTTCCGAGGTCATACTTCACGCCGGAGATCTTGGTGGCGTCGTTCAACAGCCGCTGCATCTCGGCCTGTGTGCCGCCGTAGCCGAGCTTGAGGTTGTCTAGCATGGTGTAATTCTGCTTGGCAAAGCCCTGATAGGCGTTCTGGATATCCTGCATATCCGTGCCCATCTTGTTGGCGTTGTCGGCCATATCCACCATGGCCATGTTGGCCAGCTGGGCAGCGGCGTCGGTATCCTGGCTGACGCTGGACAGCAGGCTGGCCGCAAAGCTGGTGGTCTGCTCCATGTAGTCGTTGGCCGAAAGGCCAACGGTCCGGTATGCCTGCGCGGCGTACTCCTTGACCGTGTCGGCACTGTCCTTGAACAGCGTTTCCACGCCGCCAAGGCTCTGCTGCAGGGCACCGCCCATGTTGATGGAATCCGAGATGATCTTGCCGATGCCGGCCGCCACGATGACGTTCTTCAGGGTGCCGATGAGTTCCTGACCGATGCTCTGCCCGGTCTGCTCGCCAAGGCCGTCGGTCTCCTCGTCAAACATCTCAGTCAGGGCGCTTTTGATGCCCTGCGCCGAGGGCACGATCTGGACATACGCCTTGCCCAGTTCGATTCCGTCCGCCATGTTGTCAACCTCCTTTCAGCGCCGCAAGGGCGGCGTCAAATTCTTCTGCGCTGGCGTAGCTCTGCACGTTGCTGCTGTCTGCTTCACCGCGCAGGTCGGCCAGTACGGAGGGCGGTTTGGACGTGTCGCTGTGCAGCCACCAGAGCACCTGGGTCAGGCGATCGGCGGCATAGGCCAGCAGTTCGGTCTCAAAGTCCACCGTGCGGCCTGCCGCCTTGCGCAGGCTGCGGCTTGTTTCCGGCAGGCCTGCGGCCAGGGTAGCGGCCAGATGCAGCGGCAGGGCGCGCCAGTCCAGTACATGGTAATACTGGGCAAAATCGCAGATCAGGGCGTCCTCGTCCGATGCGATCAGTTCGGCGAGGATGCAGAGTTTTTTCCGGCCGTGAAGCTGTTCATCAGCTCGCCCAGGGCGTCCGCCACCTTGGCCACCGGCACGCGGCCGTCCGGGGTGCGCAGGTGGTCATACAGCTTCTTCCGGCCCTCTTTGCCCAGCAGGCGCAGGGTCAGGTGGCTCATGTCAAAGACGTTGCCGTCCTGCATGCCGCCCAGGGCGTCCAGCAGTTCGGCGTCGTCCAGAACGTCCTCGCTCAGCTCGATTTCAAAGCCGTCGTTCGTTTTTGCAGTGATCATGCCTGCACCTCCTTGGTCTTGGCAGCGGCCTGGGCGGCAGCAGTGCCGCCCAGAATGTACTCGTAATGGGTGTTGCCCTTGGCATCCGGCACGGCGGTCAGGGTGGTGTTGTAACCCACGGCGCTCTTGGCGTAGGTGATATCGCCCACGGCGGTGACGGCGGCATCCGGGATGACGATGCGCTTGACCGCCTTGTTCTTCATCACCATCTCAATGACCCAGCTGCAGTCCTTCTGCTCGGAGGAGTTTGCCTTGACCGTGATGCCGGTGTCCAGCGTGCCGGTGACGTTGTCGTCGCCGTACACGGACTTGAGCACCTCCACGTTCAGGGCCTCCAGCAGGGTGTACTGGAAGGTGTCCGGCTTCTCGGTCTGCTGGGTCAGCACGGTGTCGCCGCCCCAGGCGTTGGTGTTCTCGCTGGAGGGCGAGTTGCTGTTGGTCACGCCGTCCTCGGAGGCGTAGCCCAGGCACTTAAAAGCCTTGTCCAGTTCGGTCTTGGCGTCGGTGGGCAGCGGGGTGCCCAGCGGGGCACGCCAGATGGCACCGCCCACTTTGGGCTTGGCGGCGGTTACTTTGGTTGCGTCTGCCATGTGTAGTTCTCCTTTCACAGGTCAGTAATGAGTGATAGAAAAAACGGCCTGGTAGCGGGGCCGTTTGCGGGTGGTGTCCGGGAAATTGTAGTCGGTGACCGGCCTGCAGGAAATCACCTCCGGCAGGGTGTCGGCGGCCTGCATGGCCTGCACCACCCGGTGGTTCAGCCAGGCGGCCTCATAGTCTGTGCTGCCGTAGGACTGCACTGCCAGCGTGGCGGTGTAAATGCCCTCGTCGCAGCCGGAGCCGGTCTTTTCCAGGACACAAAAATTGTCGGAGGGGTTCTCCGGCACGGACATAAAGCAGGGGAAACCGTTTTCCCGCAGGTAATTCAGGATGATTTCTTCGATCATTTCTTTCGCTGGTAGCTCCTCACGGTGATTACTCTGCCGTCTTTCAGGTGGCGCTTATGCTCATGTACCACGGTGCCGCTGCGGCTCGAAGAGACAGCTTTCAGCAGGGTGTTGTTGGCAGAGTTATCATTGTAGGCCTTCTGAGAAACAGTCTCCACCACAGCGACTGCACGGGTCTGGGCCACATAGGCCTCATACCCGTCGCCGCAGCGGTTCTTCACGGTGTCCGCACGGGCTTTGAGCACGGCCTGCATTTCCGGAGAACGCATCAGAGCACGAACGCCGGCGCTGTTCAGTTCCACGCGCAGCTTACTCAATCCGTTCCACCTGCACTTTCTTGTTCCAGGCCAGAGGCACAAGCGCCTCGATGTACTGGGAGGCACCGCCGTACACTCGCCATTTCTGGCCAAAAAATTCCACGGTGCAGCCCTCCCAGCGGTGAGCGTCGCCTTTCGGGATGCACAGCTCGTAGGCCACCCGGCGGCCCGTAAGCTGCAGGTCGGTGACCACGGCGGCATTGTCCACCGGCGTGATGAGCACATTTTCCACCGTGACCGGTGTTTCGGTGTAAACCGGAGCGTGAAAAGCATCCTTGCCGGTCTGGGTGCGCTCATAGAGGATGACGGGGATGCCCTTAATCAGAGCCATAGGGTTCGATCACTCCCATCCGCTGACGGCGCAGGCCCAGCCGGGCCAGCTCCGATTTTTTGATGAACAGGCCGCCGCCGGGCACCAGAAAGGACCCGGACGCCGAGTAGCCGCCGGCTGCCTGGGTGATCTGGGTCATAGGCTCCTGGTTCGTGCTGGTCATCAGGGTGCGGGCGGCCACATCCACGGCCACGCTCTTGGCCACCATGGCCAGCACCGGGTCAGCGGCCACCAGTGCGGGCAGGTCTTTGCCTGCCTTGCGGGCCTCCACGTCCAGGCTGGCCGAAATGACATCCAGCAAGGAGGACGCCCTTGCCTGCTCGGCAGCGGTCATGGGACGCCACAGAGCGGTCATGTCCTCCACGGTGGCGTATCTCATTCAGCAGCCTCCGGTTTCTCCTTGGCGGCAGCCTTGGGTTTGGCCGCCTTTTCTGCCTTGACGGGCTCCCAGTCCCCGCCGGAAACGCGGCAGGGCGTCTCGATCACAGCGCCGGTGCGCTTGTTGCGGTACAGCATGGCGTGTCCTCCTTAGGCGTTGGCCTTGATGTGGGCGAATGCGGACGGATCCAGGATGCCCCAGCCGATGTAGGCCTCGCCGCGCAGGTATACCTGGTTGTGGCCCTTCAGGTCACCCAGATCCGCATCGTTGTCGGGATTGCCGTACTGGATCACCTCAATGGGCATCTCCTTGGCGTAGCCCCACTTGAAGCAGTTGGTGAAGTCGCCCACCAGCGCACGGTCCAGGCTGGAACCGGCGGACAGGTTGGAGGTAGATTCCACCCGCAGGCCGTTCACCTCGCCGGGGTTTGCGCCCCAGGCCAGCTGCGGGTACAGCTTGGCACCGTCGGTAGTGGTCTGGGCCGCCAGAGCGCTCTTGAAGCTGGGGGCCAGCACCATGCCGGTAACGTCCCGCTCCGCGCCCTGCACCAGGGCGATGGCGGCCTCCACGTTGGTGTCGGGCTTGTCGGAGGCGGCAATGGTCACGGCCTGGGTGACCTTGCTGTCAAAGTGGTTGGTGCCGATGACGCCGGACGCAGAGCCGGTGCGGGGGTTGATGCCGTGGAAGGCCATGAGGTCCAGACCCTTGGCCACCTTCTTGGCAAAGCCGTCCGCAAAGGCGCTCAGAACGTCCATCTGGGCGTCCTCGGAAGCGTACAGGAACTCGTCGGACACGCGTGCACCATACTCGATCTTGATGGGCACGATGGTGATGGGCTCCACGGTCATGCCGCCCTTGCCCTTGGCACCGTTTTCTGCCACGATGTCCACTTCCTTGTCCAGCGTGAAGGTGAATTCCTTCTGGCCGTTGAAGGCGATGGGCGTTGCGCCGCAGAGCTTGGCCAGCGCGGACGCGCCGGTAGTTTTCTGGATAAAGCCGGGGATCAGCTCCTCCGGGAACAGGGAGCCTTTGCTCAGAATATCTGTCATGATGTGTTCTCCTTTACTCGTTGTTCATCAGCTGGTTTGCGAAACTGCGCCAGGCGGCCTTTTTGCCGCTGCCGCTGGGGTCGGGGTCGCCGCGCAGGGGTGCGGGCGGGGTCTTGGGCTTGATCAGCTGCAGCAGGTTCTGGGCGTCCTTGCGGATGTCCTCCTCCTTGGAGCCGGTCAGGCGGCCCGCCAGGTCGAACGGCAGGCCCACCTCATGGGCAACGCGGGTCTTGAGCGCGTCCGTCTCGTAGGTCTGGCAGCGGGTGTTCAGCTCCGCCACCTGCCCGGCGAGGGCCTCGTTCTGGGCCTTGAGGTCGTTGTAGTCGGCGTAAGGGGCCAGCCTGTCAGCGACAGCGGCCTCAAACGCCTCCTGCGTGGTAATGGGTTCAAATGCTTCTGCCATGGAATACCCTCCTTTATGGCAACAAAAAAACAGGCCCGGGTGGCCTGTTAATAGCGGATGCGCTGCCGGCGCTTGCCCTTGCCCTCGGCGCACTGCCAGTGGGCCAGGATCACGCTGTCCAGCAGCTCGATGTGGCCGCCCTCGGTCAGAGAGCGGTAACCGAAGCCGCCGTTGGAGCCGATGGCCCGCTTTTCGCAGTTGGAAGCAGCCTGCGCAAGGCCGGGCTGGCCGGCATGGCACAGGGCTTGCGCAAAAAGGGCCTGCTCGAAGGCGGCGTTGGCGGTGATGACCTGCTTGACCGTGGGCAGCACGGGGGACCTGAGGTGGGCGGCCTTCATGGCGTCGGCCAGAAGCTGCTGCCCGCTGGCCCCGTCCACCGCCACGGCGGCTAGGTCGGCTTTGGATAGAAAATCAAGAAGCCACCCGCTGCCGTCCCGGGTAGGATGGCAACCGATGGCTTCCACGAAGATAGCGTTGTCTTTGGTGCGGCACGCAACGGCCAGCGCACAGCTGGTGCCGTCGGTGCTGAACTTGATGCCGGCATACAGCTTGCCGGTGAGCTTGGGCAGGGTGTCGGTTTTCAGTTCGTCCCACTCTGCCCGGCTGATGGCCGATTTGAGGTTGTACCGAAGCCACAGCCCCAGACGCTGGATGTTGAAGTCGATGGGGTCATCGCCGATCTCATCCGCCACACTGCGCTCGGTGAAGATGGTGCCGAGGCTGGGGTTCGTCTGATACCAGGCCTCCACGTCGTGGGGGTCGGTCTGCTGCTCCACGCTCCACTCGGCCCAGCCGGTGTTCTGCGTGTCGCCCCGCAGGGCGGCGTTGCGCATTTTGAGGAACACCGTGCCGGAGGACACCGGCGTGGGCGGGGTGCCGCAGAACAGGGTCTGCGGGTTCTCGCTGTCAGTGACCACATACTTCAGGGCACTGGCCTGATCGTCGGTGTACTCCTGGGCCTCGTCGATGACCAGCAGGTCAAAGCCCTCGCCCAGGCCGCCCTTGGAGGAGCGGGTGCGGAACTCGATGCGGCCCTCGCCCCCTTCCAGCTGGATGTGCTCCCGGCCCACGGCCTGAATGGATTTATAGGGGATCTTGGCCTTGTCCAGCAGGTGGCACAACCGCTCCCAGGCGGCCCGGGAGGTGGTGGTGCGGTGGGCGGTGTGCAGGATGCTCTCGCCCTGCTGCAGGCCGTACAGCTCCCGGATGGCGGCGATCTCGTTCTTGCCGTTGCGGCGGGGCACGGCATAGCCGAACTTGGTATGCACCCACAGATCCTCCTCGTTGCGGGCAAGGATGTCATACAGCAGCAGCTCCTGCCACTGCTGGGCGATGCGCCCGGTGGAGTTGTACAGGTCGATGGCGTCCTGGCCGAAGGTTTTGGTGTAGGGCAGCACCACGGCAGCGGTGGGCGTCTGACGCCCCAGCCTTGCCGGGGCTGTCTGTTTTCGCGTCCGCGGCATGGTGGGCTGGGTTCCTCCTTTGCATGAAAATGATGGCACCGTTTACTGGAATCGAACCAGTGACCTGTGGTTTTGGAGACCACGGCCCTGCCAACATGAGCTAAAACGGCATGAAAAAACCACTGTTGTGCCTTTTTGAGGGCATACAGTGGTTAAACTAGGATATTCCGTGGATGATAGTTTACTTTTTGGCAGAGACCTTGCACTCTTCCGGGTACAATTTTTGGTATTCGGGATATAAAAAATGGCTGGTATTCAGGACGGCGTCCGGGCAATCGTGGCGCTTTCCGAAACGAAGATCATCGGAGGGAGTTCCTAACTTTTTGCATTTGCCCGGTCCATCCCGGTGAATACAGACATTGCATTCCGGGATACAGACCGGCACGCTGTAAAGTGGAGCACGGAACCCCATGCTGATATCCTCTTCACGCAAAAATTTAGACATTTTGGAGCACCTCGATCTCTAAAAAATATCGGTCGTCTTTTCTACCAACATCCAGCACACGATACTGCATCCCACGGGCAAACAGGACTTCGTCCTGACTTTTGAATTTGGGAAGCGCTACAGGCTGAAGGAACTGGCAGCCCTTATATCCTGCCGGAACATGCAGCTGAATCAGCGTGTCACGGCCCGGAAGATGCAGATCCTGAAAACTGGTTGATATAAATATCGGAAATTCCGGTGTGAGATCCACAAGGTCTTGCAGATCCTGCAGGGTCGGATTTTTGGGAAGCCCGAACCCTAGAAAAGAAAGCGCTGTGTTCCGGTACAGGGTGACGCTCTGCGGCATCACGCCGGAAGCCAGCGCGTTATCCAATGCGGAAATGGTCTCCTGGATCTGCGGTGTGATTTTTCCGTTCCGGATGGCAAAGTTCACACGGGTCGCCGTAAAGCCGGTATACTGCCGGAGAGCCTCCTGTGCGGTTTCCGGCAGACTAAGCACCTGCTCGGACATTGCGGCCTTGATGGCCTTGATCTCAGGTGAATCGACCGGCGGCAGCCCAATCTGTTTTCGTGCTTCTATCTTAGCAGAATCGTCTCGGTTTGTCGATGGGTTTTGAATCTTTTGAATGCGTGCCTGCCGGGCGTCCTCATCCTCCGTCCACGTCTTGTTCCACACGTTCTGCCGCCTGCCCTCGCCGGGGTCATATTCCACCCGGCAGCGGCAGCGCTCGTGGCGGCGGTAAACGTCTTTGGGCACACGGGGGTAATCGTAAGTGCCGGCCAGCGCACTGCACCATTTGCAGCAGTGGCTCTCGGCGGTGCGGATGACACGGGGCCGCAGCCCGGCCTTGCCCTGAAAATCCACGTTGCGTTTCAGGGTGTCGTCCACCACCATGCGGGAGAAGGTACGCACCGGCTCGTCCAGTGCCCACGCCACATCCGCAAACTGCTCCGCCGTGGACACCTTGTTCAGCAGGTCGTCCACAGCGTCGGTGGGCAGCACGGCCCGCTGCGGGGCAATGCCGAGATTTGCCTGCTGGTTCAGTGCCTGCTGCACGGCAGCGGAAGCGTCCGCCACCAGCAGGTGCTCCTCTTCCAGCAGGGGGCGCACCACCCGGTCGGCAATGTTCCAGTACAGCCTGCCGTCCGGCAGGGCGTCGGCGGTCAGGTTGCGGCGGAAGGCCTCGGCCAGGGCGCTGCCCACAAGCTCGGCGTAATCCGCAGCGGCAGCGTAGGTGTCGGCGGCGGGCTTTGCGTCGCCCAGCAGCGCCCGGAAGTCGGCCCGGATGCGCTCCAGCAGCTCCGGGGCAATGTCCTTGTCGGCCATGGGTGCCTCCTCAGCTCTCGGAGCGGATGCCGGTCAGGTCCCGCAGGTTCTCCGCACCGAAATAACCGGGGATGGCCGTGTTGATCTTGCCCACGGCGTCCCCGATGCCGGACAGGGTGGCGGCGTCCGGCTCGAACACCGGCTCCCACACCGGGCGGGTGAGGTAGAGCTGCTGACGCTGGTAGGCGATGCCGTCCCGCATGCAGGCGGCCAGATACCCGGCGTTCAGGAAGCCGCTGCCAAAGGTGCGCTGTGCCTTGCGGGCCGCCAGGCGCAGGCTCTCGTGGCTGGACTTGATGGCCTCGGCGCTGGAGGGGTTGTCGGTGACGAAGCCCAGATCATCCAGCGTCAGGCCGGTCTCGCCTGCAAACAGGGCGGCAAATGTGCGCAGCTGCTCGGTGTAGGGGCTCATGCTCTGCTGGGTGAACTGGCCCACCACCGGCTTGTCGCCGTCCTCGTCCTTGGTGAATTCCAGAAAACTGGAGATGGTGGCCTTCCACTTGTCCATCTGCTCGGCGTCGTTGGAGGTGCCCAGCACATATTTCTGCGGGAAGGAATAGAACTCGGCGCTGATCTCGCTGCGCTTGAGGGTGCGCAGGGCACCCTGCTGCAGGCCCATGCAGGCACGGGAGATGCGGCTGTGGCCAAAGGGCCGCTTGGCATCCGGGCGGTATACGACGGGCACCAGCAGCGGGGCCGGTGCGAGGTTTGGCACCTGATACGGCTTTTGGCCGTCGGGGTAATACCAGGTGCTGTCCGCCGTGAAGTAGGCCTCCAGCAGGGGCTTGTCCGTCTCCGGGTCACGGGACAGCACGGCATATCCTTCCGTGAGCAGGCCGGTCACCTCGTCCAGGATGCCGGTGGCGTTGCCGCCGTCGATGACCTGCAGCCGGGGGTAGCCGCTGCCGTCCGGGCTGATGTACAGAAAGCAGCAGCTGGAAATGAGGGCCGACAGCACGGCACTGTCAAACAGGGTGTCTGCGTTGTTCATCTGGTAGATGGAGTTCAGGTCAAAGTTATCATCCCGGAACTCCCGCCAGACCAGCCGGTCGGCCAGAGCGTCCACAGCTTTTCCGCACCAGCCCAGCGTCTCGCTGAAAAAGCGGAACTCATCCGGGGTGACCTTGCTAAAGTCCTTTACGGCGTTCTTCATCTCGTAATACTTGTAGCGGGTCAGCACTCGGCTGCGCTTCTGGTTCAGGCGGCGGCGCAGATAGGCCATGCCTTTCAGGTCGGTCATGGGCGGTGGATTCTCCTTTCACGAGAAAATATTCACAGTACGGTCTGGGAAGGTCAGAGGGCCCCCTGGGAGGGGGATGCCCCCCTGTCCCTGCGTGCGTGTCCCGGCGGCGCTGCGGGCCGTCTCAGCGGCTGCGGTACGCTGTCCAGTCGGTGCTCAGCGGCAGGGCCATGGAGGCATCTGCATCCGGCTCCGTCTGCTGCTCCACAGGCGTGAACAGCTTGTCGCTCTTCTGCCGGTTGCACCAGAAATGCGCCAGCTGCAGGTTGGCGAGATCGCTGGGGTGGCCGCCCTTGGCCACCGGAATGATGTGGTCGATGCACGGCGAAAGCGGATGCGGAAACTTGTAGCTGAAATCCACAGGCTTGCCGCAGATGCCGCACACGGTCTGGGTGGCGTAGATCTTTTTCTTGTTGCGTTCAAACGCCAGCCGGTGGGTGCCGTCCCGATCCGGGCGTGCAACAGTCTTTGCCATGGGCAGCTCCTTGGGGTGTGCTGCCTGCCGGTCTCCTCAAGGGGGAGGAGGCCTTTTGCAGGCAGGGGGTGTTTTGAAAGGCCGGGGTACAAAATGACCCCGGGGGTCTTTGCAGGCCCCGGGGGTATGAAAAAAGCCGCCCCTGCGGACGGCGGAAAATATCAAAAAAGGCCCGGCTGGTACATTCAGGCTGTTGGTCGGTAAGGTGTTCCCCTGTGTCAGCCGGGCAGCACAAAGCCCGCAGGGGGAAGGGAGTAAGGGACCTTTCCTGCGGGCTCTTGCGATGATACTATTTTATCATGAAATCAAAGACATGTCACTGACGTCGTACTGACGTTTTACTGACATCTGTCACAGTTCCAAAGCATCCACACCTTTACGGTGATGACGGTAAACCTGCCGTACACAGATGCTCATCTTCTGTGCAATCTGCTCCCAGTCCTGAAAGCGGAGATACTTCAGCCGCAGGACCTCGTAATCCTTCGGGTCGTCCACATCCTCCAGTCGGGCCATAAGTTCGGCGTGGAGATCATCACACAGCATGATCTGTGCATTCAAGGCTTTCTCGGCTCGTTCAATACGTTCTACAGTTCGTGCCAGACTCTGCCCATCACCGCTGCCGCCCGGCATTCCGGTCAGTTGCTGCGTGGTACAACCGGTGTCACGTTCTGCTTCATCTAAATCATCTCGCAGGTGCTTGGCCTTTACCATAGCGTCCCCGTACCGACTGAGCCAGCGTCTTTTCTCTTCGTAGGTCATGCCAGCTCCTCCACCCGGACGAACACCCCGCAGGGGTCCGACCAGAACTTCTCCACAATCTCGCTGCACACCTGGGCATCGTCGTCCCAGAAGTGCAGGCGGGTCATCTCGTCCTTGAGGGCCTTTTCCAGGTTGTCGGTGTCGGGTTTGCTGGTGCGCCACTCGCCGCTGCGGCGCTTGCCCTCGGTGGGAAAGCACCACTTGACCAGCAGGCGCACCGGTCTGCCGGAAGGGATGGGCGCTTTGGGCGCATGGGGCGCGAGATACGCATGAAGCTTGGCGCGGGCGGCTTTCAGCTCCGGGCTGTCGTGGAGCACCGCGTGGGGCTGGCCGCCCTTCATGTAGGCGTACAGCTGCTTTGCGTTGTGGGTGGTGGTGGGCGGCTGCATGGGGATAAAGAATTGCGTGTACATGGGGTTCACCTCGTTTTTCTTTTTTCAGTTCGCCAACGTGATGGGGAGGGTTCCCCGGATGGATGGGGGCTGTGCACGCCCCATCCTCCGGGAGACCCCATCACAATGCAGTTGCAGTTTGCTTATTATATATAGGCTATTTTGCACTGCAAAATCTGCAGTCATAGCGGCTATAACTGCATTTTTACAACAAACTGTAATTGCAAAAATTACAAATCGTTTAACCGTTGCTGCCGGGTTCCTTGCGTCCAACTTTCTCACCGTCGATCCAGAACCGCCCGTCATCCTTCAGGCGGGTCTTGACGGTGCGGGGCTTTAGGTCCATGTATTCGGCCAGAGCATAGACGGTCACCTCGCCGTCCATGGTGCAGGCTTCAAAGGCGGTGTCCAGTTCGGCTTTTTTGTCCTTGGTCACTTTGCCTTTGTCGCCCCAGCGCTTAGCGGCACCGCGGTTGCCCAGAGTGCGGAAGTCGCTGTCCGGCTGCAGATCCTCCAGCAGACCGCTGTCCGGCTTGTGCACCGGGTAGTCAAACCAGAGGTTCACCGGGTCAAAGCGGGCGAACTCGCGGAGCGTGCCCTCGATGCGCCAGGCAGTCATGCCGTCGGCCTGCTTCTGGGCGGCGGCGACTTCGGCGTCAATGGCCCGCAGGTCGGCCAGGCCCAGGCACTCCTTGGCCACGGCCAGCATCCGGCTCTTGCTGAGGGTATCGTCCGGGCCGTAGGCGTCCGCATGGCCGCGCTTGTCCAGCATGGCCTTGATGACCCGACAAGCTGCCTTGTTGCGCAGCTGCTCCCGGATGGCGTCGGTGGGCGTCAGCTCGGTCATGTCCAGCATGGCGTCCGGGTCACGGGCGAACACGCCGGAACCGGACGCACGGTCCATGCTGCGCTTGCCGCCCTGGGCACCTTTGCTGTGGTGGTGGCAGTAGATCACGGCGCAGTCCAGTGCGCGGCACACAAGGTCAAACTGGTTGCAGAACTTGGCCATCTGGTCGGCGCTGTTCTCGTCGCCGGTGATTACCTTATAAATGGGGTCCAGCACCACGGCCATGTAGCCCTTTTTCTGGGCCCGGCGGATGAGCTTGGGGGCCAGCTTGTCCATAGGCACGGACGCACCGCGCAGGTTCCAGATGTCAATGTTTTTCAGGTGCTCCGGCGGCAGGCCCATGGCGGTGTACACATCCTTGAAGCGGTGCAGGCAGGAGGCCCGATCCAGCTCCAGATTGATGTACAGCACCTTGCCCTGGGCGCAGGAGAACTGGCCCAGCCACGGCTTGCCCTCGGCAATGGCGATGCACAGCTCGATGAGGGCAAAGCTCTTGCCGGCCTTGCTGGGGCCCGCCAGAAGCATCTTGTGCCCTTTGCGCAGCACCCCGAAGATGAGCGGGTCTGCCAGCGGGGGCAGGTGCTCCCAGTCGGCGGCGAGGTTCTCGGTGTCCGGCAGGTCGTCGGTCTCGGCTTCCAGCCAGTCCACCCACTCGTCCCAGCAGCTCTTGCCGAAAT